>Ga0118677_10005266_pt1 | contig 22759 bp, 10 predicted proteins | sample AliMusrvi5mmetaG_FD_86154 | JGI IMG/M metagenome (GOLD analysis project Ga0118677, IMG submission 86154)
ATCAACGCCATGCAGAAAGAGGGATCGAAAGGCTCTCTGCGGGGAAAGTTCAAACGCGCAGGCTGGGACGACGACTACCTCTTCCGCCTATTGGAGATGTTTTGAAATGCGATTGCCCCTGATTGCAGGGGTGCTGAAGATTGCTTTCAGGATGAATCTCTGAGCCAGAGACTCATCGCTGTGAGTTTGTGCATAGCGAAGCCGAATTTCTCCGGTGCATGCATCTCGATGAATTATTCTGCTGCCCTATCGAGCAACGCGTTGGAACGAATGCGTTCGACAGCGCCATTCACGGTGAGCAGGGGCTTCGTGCAGAGGAGCAGAACAGGCCAAGTTTGCAATGGCATTCTGAAACTGCATTCCGAATTCAGATAGCAAAGCCTTCCGGGTGCGGAGGAATGCCTGCCAGGAGAGAACCGAGAGTCCCAACTCTCTGGCGATGGGCTTGAGCCTCTTCGCCTTGATGTTTGTCTGGTTTGCCGGCGTACCCACCCGGGACGCGAAGACAAAATCGTCTGGGCTGTTGAAGCGCGAATTGACGCGAATGTTGAGCAGGCCGGGGAGCAGCGGTGCAGGTATGGCAATGTTTCTGACGCGATTCCCATTCAGAGCTTTAAATTCGCTGCGAAACCACTGGCTCCTGACGGCAATTGTTCTTGGCGGAATCGTGTCTCCATCGATATGAACACTTGTTTCGGCCAGATTCATATGTTTCCACTGAAGGCCGCAAATCTCAGAGATGTTCATGCCGGTGAAAAGAATCATCAACATCATGTCCTTCTCCGGGTGCTTCATCAAGCTGAGTGCTTGTTTCGTGTGGACAAACGTGAGCCCGCGGTTTTCTTTGCGAATAATCTTCAGCGGTTGGGCCAAAGTGACTGGGTTATCTCCCATAAGGCACTGTTCGCGCTTGGCGTGCGAGAAAATCGCGCTCACCACGTTGCGTATGTGGGTCACGGTCTGGTGCGCGTATCCCTGCGCCAGGGCCGCAGAAGTAAGTTGTTCAATATGGGCGGGGCCGGCGTCACAGAGGCGCACGTCGCTTAGATAGGGCCAGTTGGGGACAGCATTAAGCTTCCTTTTCGATTCATCCCTGTGGACGGAGAAGAGCCGGTCCACTTCATCCGGCCTGAGCACGTGTTTCAGCATCGACTGGTAGTGAGTTCGGCCGGAGGTCTCTTTGAGCGCGACATGCTCCGGGATGAATTTGTGCTCAACGAATTCCGCCAAGGTCATGGTAGACCGCTTGGCCATTGCATTTTGCCCAAGCCTCAACAGAAGATCGTTCCAGGGCATCCATTGCACCAGGTTCTCCGCCGGCTTTTCAGGGTCTTGAGCAGCACCGGCCTGAGCCGATTGACGCCAGTGGTCGCTATCGAAGCCTGCTGCATCGAACCCATCTACATCGGCCGATTCCCAGACTCTCCCATCCTGGTAAGGGGCGCTTTTTTTAACAAGTTTTCCTTGATCCATATAATCTCCAACGAACTCAACCAGCGAACATCGGGAAGGCATGCTTACCCGCTTATTCCCCTGACAAGTCTTGCTAGAGTCGATGGCGCTTCGGAACCGCAATCAACGGCTGGTCGGAATAGCCTATTGATTGGAATTTGCGTGACCTGTTGCATTACAAAAAACAAACGAAATTGTCATCTAACGATTCGCTAAACAAACAGATCCAGTCTAATCTCGCCATACACAAACATTCTCCCAAACTTGAATTTCCGGTTGATTGCTCGAAATCAACGAATTTGTAAAAGGATGTAAAGTGTGGAAAATTAGATGGGGTTTTGCCTCTAAGATCGAACCGCTTCATGCAGCCGATTGATGTTATGGATTGAGCCTGGAGGGCAGGCGTTCAAAACAATACGTCAGCGCCGGCGACCTGGATTCCGTTGCGCGCAGGATCTTTGCGCAACGGAATCCGCTCAGAATCAATCATTGCGGACGCGCCGCTACTCGACCACCAGGCCGTCAGCGTGGAATTGACCGATTATCACATTCACCTTGTCTCCACGCTTAACGGTCCGGTGAGGGTTTGAGAACGCCATCCAATAAGATCGGCCCGCCTCAGGCGAGTTGACCTGGCGAAGTTGACCGACCTTTTCGAGGGATGGAATTGCCAGGATTAGATGATTGACCGGATCAATCAGTTTTGGCTCGATCTTCTTGTCGTGGAGGGGAAGGGCCTTGCCAGGGTCAATGACCTGGTAAGAGAAGCGAATGAGTTCGCCTGACTCCACCGCTTTGACCCTGAGAGAGTCGATTCCCCATATCAACGAGTAGTACTTTCCCGCTCGTCCCGCGAAGCGGTTGGGCTGGTAGCGGTTGGGGGGCGGATCTGCAGCCGCTTTTTTCGCGTCAGCCACGCTGCTGCCTTGCACACGGTGCGGTGAAAGCAGAGCGCTGCATGTCGCAATCCCCGCAACGATCATCAGCCTGGCAAACGACATTCGATTGCAAAAAGACCGTATCGTCATTCCAGTCATCGCGTCCCTCGTCCTCCTGAAGGTCCTGGGCAAATGGCTGGTTGGCCTCTTTGCCCTGGCCGCTCAAACGCTGCGCTCAGGTTGATGCCCTGCTGCTCACAGAAATCACTATGAGCAGCAGGGCGGTTGTGGCCGCGGATCAATGCGGCGGGTTATGGGTTGGCATGACCGATAAGGTTCTCGACTGGATTGGTGGTGCCGCTATCGGTAAAGGTCATGGTTCCGGTGCGATTCACACCTCTGGCAGAGAGCACATTTGTGAACCGTACTGCTACGGTGCACGAAGTGCCCGGGGCGATGACCGTTCCGGTGCAGTTATCAGGCCCGGCCAGGGCGCCATTGCTGAAGAAGTAGGTCAAGATGCTTCCTCCGGCGACGGCGACGTTGCTAACCGTGACGTTTGCTCCGCCGGCAGCCGCAGTGTTGGTGAAGGTTACCGTACCGGTCCCGGTAAGAGATCCGGTGGGTAGGGTGATGGTGAGCGGATTCGGCGAGACGGACACGGTTGACCGAGTCGTCGTGCCGGTTCCGTTTATGGTTACCGGTGAGCCGGTAACTGTGGCGCCGGCATAAGCGACAGCAAGTGTTCTGCTGACGGCGCCTGCCGCTGTTGGAGTGAAGACCACCTTGATGGTGCAAGACGCGCCTACAGCCAGGGCTGCGCCGCAATTCGGAGCCGCTGCCGGGAAGGTGCCGGTGGTCAGCCGCGTGAATGGGGTGGCGAGGTTGAAGGTAAATGTGCCGGTAGCCAATGGCTGGTTGCCGGTGTTGGTTACCGTCAGCAAGTAGGGCGCGCTTGCCACGCCCGTTGGCCAGAGTCCCAAGTTCAGCGGGCTCGGGGTTACGGTGGCAGTATGGGTGGCAGTGAGGCCGCTGCCGCTCAGAGAAACGGGCGAGCCGGTGACCGGAACGTTTGAGGTGACGGTTGCCGTTCCGGTGTAGGCTACGGCTGCCGTTGGGGTAAACACCACGTTGATGGTGCAGGTTTGACCGGGGGCCAGCGAAGTGGCCGCGACGCAGCTACCGGCGCCGCCCTGTAACGCAGTCGCCCTGGTGAACGGTGCAGTGATGGCAACGGCAATGGTGGTTACATTGGCCGTACCGACGCTGTGGACCGTCAGGGTTTGAAGTGCACTGGTGGTCCCGACGATTACGTTGCCGAAGGCTAGCGGACCTCCGGTCACCGTGGCCAACGGAGTATTCGTTCCAACCTGGTACTCCACCGCGCCTGCATCGACGGCGGCATTCGTCTTCCTTGGGTTGTTGAAGAAGTCAAGCGCCGGCGCTGCGTTGTAGTCGACCGTGGCTGTGGACGGGGTCAGGCCGATTGTTGACGATGTTGAGGTGGGTCCGTAGTTTCCGAGGACCGAGCCTGTAACCGGTCCGGTTTCAGCCAGTGGGCCCCAGCTCATGTTGATCCAGTTGTTGCCCTCGTCTACCGTTGCAGCGGGGGTCAGGTTGAAGATTGGATTGGGCACGGTTGCGTCTGAAATGCCAGGCGGCACCTGGTAGCCCATGCTGGCATACTCCGGCGGCGTGCGCGATCCGTTGCAGTACTGGCTGATGAACGTGGGATTGCCGCCCGAGTTATGGAGCGTTGTGCCCGAGTAGTCGGTAACGTCGGTGATGACCGAGTACGATGGGCCAAGGGTAAACCCTGATCCATGATTACCCGGTCCCGTATCTCCGCGTACACCGATATCCCAGTAGCTCGCCGCCGGGCAGGCGCCGGTGCCACCGGTGATGATCACGCCGCCACCGTTGCCAGTGGTTGCATCCGCCTGCGCTTGCGACGGAGCTTGCGTTGTGCCGAAAGAGTTATACAACGCCACAACGTTTTGCTGGTTGAGGGTTCCCGAACCCAGCGAGCCCACACCGATGTAGAACGAGCGATTCTGCCAGAACACGTCGTTGGCCAGGAACGGGTACGAGACGCTCCTGCAGTTTCCGTTGGTGAGGCCGCCAGTACCGCTGCCGCCCGTGCCATTGTTGGTGGGGCAGGTAATGGTTGCGGGCAAGGATGCGATCAGGTTCGGGCTGTTTCGAACCGAAACCAGGCCCGCAGGTTGGGGCGCCGAACTTGTTTGCCCGTTGCAATTGGTTGAGCTGCCGCCGGCAGCCGTGCCGCCGCCCTGGCATTGGTTTGTATCGCCAGGCGCGCTGGCAACAGGAGCGCCAATGGTGTTGAAGAGCACTCCGGCCGACGCGGTTGAATCGTTGGAGATGACGGTGTTGTTGATGAAGTTCACCGCAAGGGCGTCTTGCAACGACACACCGCCGCCGTCCCATCCGGCCACGTTATTGGCAATGATGTTGTTGGTCACGGCCACGGAGTTCCAGCCAGGGCTGGTCCCAGGAGATCCGGGGTTGGGGTTACGGGGGAAGAAGGCAATCTCAGTGCCGTTTACCGACTGCAGGCGCAGACCGCCGCCGCTGCCGCTCTCAGCCGAGTTGCCCATGATGAGGTTGGCGTTGATCACGGTACCTGGGCCGGTTCCATCGGGCAAACCAGGCTGGCAGTCCACGTCGGTTACGCTTCCGCACTCTGTGCCGGCCGCAGCGCCTGCGGGAGTTCCGTCTGGGGCAGCGCCCATAATGATGATGCCGCCGCCGTTTGTTGAGATGGTGGGGTTCAGGCTCTGGTTAAACAGAACCGTGTTGTGCTCGATGTCGCCATGCCAGGTAAACCCTACGTGCGCGAGGCCGCCTCCGTCGCCGGTGCTCATGTTTCCACAAACCCAGTTGAAGTTGAATTTGTAGTAGTCGGAACCGGTGCAGAAAGTGGCTCCGCCCGCCCCGGCCGGCGTGCCCGAGAACAGTTCGTCGCCGATCGAGGAGTTCGACGTGATGGCATTGTTATGGACACTGACATTGATGTCAAAGCAATACGGGAACTGCGTGTTTGCCGCAAAGCCGGCAGGGGAAACGTTCTGAATGCCCGCGGCACTCACGGCGCCAGGCACCAGCATGTTGCAGGTCCAGGGTTGCTGGTCAAAGCCGCCATGTTCCGCGGTTGGATCGTTGATGTTGCCGGCCAATGGATCTCCGCTGTTTCCTGCAAGCAGGGCGTCGGGAGATTCACCCTGGCCGACGGTGATGCCGCCAGTCATGGTGCCGGTGTTGTTGTAGATCCGATTGTTAGAGACTTCGAGGTTGTGGCCCCAGGCGTGGACGAAGATGCCGCCGCCACCCTGTGAACTGTCGGTGATGCCCAGGCCGTCGATCCGCGACGGGTTGCACATGTAGTTGCTGGGGAAAGGATTTTTGCCGCTGACCAGGCAATCGCTGGCCTGCAGGATTACAGAACCCAATGGCATTTGACCTTCGTGCGCAATGTTAGACCCTGCCGCGCTATCCGTGCCGGTGCCAAAGGTGTTGAAGCCTGCCGGGTATTTAATGCCCTTCGACAGGACGGTGATGGCTGCGCCCTCATAGGCTCCCATCAGCGACGGTTCCTGCAACAGCTCAGCCAGGTTGCCGTTTACAGTGGTATCCCAGCCGACAACCGCCTCGAGCGGCAAGCGATCAACCTGCGGGTTATTGGGACTGCCAGAGAAGTTGACCCAGCCGGTTGCCGGGCAACTGTCTGCCCCTGTGGGATCGTAAACATTGAGAGGCTCGTAGGTAACGGGAGTGCCGATGGCCGCGGGCACAGGAACAAGCTGAGCCGGCGTGCCGGTTACCAAGTTGGCAGGGATGCTATAGGGCTGGCCGTTTTCTGCCAGGCCGAAGAGGCAATTGACATGCTTGCGCCACGGATCCATCTTGCCTTCCGGCTGCGGATTCGCGTTGATGACGCTGGAAGCAGCTCCAACGCCCTGCAGACGGACCGGCTTCCACATCAGCAATATCTCGAAGTAGGTGCCAGGGTTGACGATGATCAGGTCGCCCGGATTCGCCTTGTCGATTGCGGTCTGGATGCTTCCGCCGTTGAGAACATGGGTAGGCGTAGCTCCGCCGACGGTGACGGTGACCGTGTCAACAGACTGCAGGCCGCCCGCCGTGGTGACAACCAATTCGCCGCATTGCGTGCTTGTTGTCCCTGCCGGCACGTAGATCGATTGCTGTTGGATAGCGCAGTTGGGAATGCCCGCAGGCACTGTAACCGTAATCTGGCCGTCAGTCCAGCCAGTGACGGTAGCGGGTATGGGAACACCTGCGGAGGTCGCTCCGATTGTCACCTTTCCGGTTGCGGATCCAAAGCCATAGTGACGGGTAATGGTCTTGGCGTTAAACGGTGTGGTCGTAGCCTGGGGACCGGAGTACGCGTTGTTGGGCACGACTTTGTCTCCAAGCGCCTTGATGGTGAGCGTATGACCGGCTGCGCTGACCCAGGGACCAATTCCGCCGCCCGCCGAAATGGAAGAATCGCCATCCACTTCTGCGATGGCAGGCGTTGCGTCGGGATAGTTGCAGTCAGGATTGTTGTAGCCCGCGCCGGCAAAAGCCGAGGTCGGCACAACCGGGGTATCCATATACTGCGTCTGGCCCGGCATGAATGGAATTTCGTAGCAGAACTGGCTGTACTGCGGGTTGAACAGCGGATCGGGCTTAAGAAGGCCAGTTGCCGGATCGACTGCCGTGCCAGGATCGTTCATGCACGTCACCATCATGGTGGGCGCATAGCCGGTGGGGTTGGGCGGGTTCACTTCCCAGGTGGAGTAAGTCAGGCCGTCGTAGGTGCCCCACTGGTCGGCATAGACGCGCGACACTTCGTTGCCGGACCAATCCTTGATGGAGATAGGCAAGTTGGGCGGCGAGAACTTTTCGCCAAACTGCGGCGAGAAGGGGTCGAACTCCGAAGTGAAGTCGTCAGTGATGACGCCCGTGAAATGGGCGGCTACGTGGGTCGAGGTAAAGATCCAGAACTTGGCCAGCGCCGAGGCCTGGTCGGTGAGTGTAACTTCCTTGCGATCGCAGAGATTGCGGGTCGCGCCGGCGAAGGGCGCCACTTCATGCGACTGCGGGAAGAGGCTGATGTAGTCGGGAACAACGCGAGACGCGCCGACGCATGGCCAGAACTCTTCAACGCTTCCCGTGTCGCCTTCGGCAGACGGGAAGGTTGTTCTGCCAAAAGTGTCCGTCGGATTTTGCGCGTTGGTGGCGTTGTAGAGCGACGCGATTTCTGCCTGGTCGGGAAGGATGTAGACCGATCCGGCAAGACCAGGGAACTCAATCGTCACCGGCGCAATGTAGTTATCGCCGATGAGAATGTTCTTGTCCTCTTCCTTTACCAACTCATAGCCTGGAGGAACAATCATTTCCACCACGTACTTGCCGGGTGGCAGGATGGGGGTGCCGTAATAGGGATCGCTGGTTGGCACCAAATTGTCAGGTGTGCAGATTTTGCAGTTGGTCCCAGCTGGCTTTCCGGTGGCTGGATCGATGCCGGTCACGCTGGGGAACTGGTATTGCCCGTCATAAGGCGCAGGCTGCAACTGGTTCCAGTTGTGCATGCCGTCAAAGCACTTGAACTGGGAGTTACTCGGGATGGTGTGCAACGGGGTTCCGTTGTGGACATTGCTATACAGGTCGAGCCAGTCCGGCTGGTTAAACAGTGTGAAGTAGAACAGATCCGCATTTGTGCCGGTGGATGCTCCCTGTCCGGGGCAGTTCATGTTCGGCATTCCGTCCGAACGGAAGCCTTGCGCCCAATCGTCCCAGCTACTGGTTGTGGTGGTATCAACCAGGGTAAGCTTCTGGCTGCCGTCTGCGGCGGTTCCCTCTTGATAGAGGTTCACGGTGACACCCGGCACATCCGGGGTCCAACTGGTGTGGATGAGCAACGAGGGATCGTCGAATGGCCGAGTCGAAGCATAGATCACTTCGCCGTGGATGCCGCCCGTCTCACCGGGGAGGAATGGCGCTTTGCCGAATTCGAGGAAGTTATTCTGGCCCGAGAAGCCTTGCCAGCCTTCAGTCTTCACCCAGGGCGGATCGACGCGGCCGGTGGAGCCGCCCGCGCCGCCAGCCACCAGGGGAGCGGCTACATCGGCGCAATCTGCAGTGGCGCAATAGAACGCGCCCGGCACACGGAGGTTGGTTGGCACCGGGACAGTCTCTGCCGTATTGGCCATGAAATTGCCGATTGTCGATGTCCCGCACGGAGCGGTTGTGCCGGTGCAGGTTCCGTCCGCAGGGCCGCCGGAGTCATAGACCACGTGGGTACCCGTGTTCCTGTAGCGCGTGGTATCGGATTCAATCACGTACCAACTGAAGAGCGGGAACTCCTCGTTGAATCCGGCATTGCCTTGCAGGTCGGTGTTGTTGAAGTTCGAATAGCTGCCGTCGCGGAACCGAATGTTGGTGGGCAACAGCGTAAGCCCCTGTTCGGTTGAATCGCGAACGCCATTTCGATTGGTGTCAAAGAAGGTGGTGGTGTAGATGTTGGCCTGCCACTGGTTCATGGCAATCTGTCCCATGTCCGTTGTGGCGCCCTTGCTCAGCGAGACAGGCGTGGAGAGACCGTCTACCAGCATGTCGTTCCACTGGTCAAAGACTGTGATTCTCCAAACGCCATCTGGAAGGCCCGACAGTTTGAAGTTCCCATTGGAGTCGCACTTGGTAAAGGCGAAGTCCTCGCCGTCTGGATCGCCGAGGCTCACATAGCACTGGGTGAACGCGAAGCTGCTGTTGTCGCCGCTGCTGTAGAGCCTCTCATCCGGTGTACGGCTCATGCGCTCAGTGGTCACCACGCCCGTCACGGAATTGGTGCAATTGTTTCCGGTCACGTTCGGATCGGTGCCCTTGCAGACACCCGCCAAACGGCTGTTGATGATCGCCGGGTTGGCGAAGCCGATGGATACGTGGTATCCAGCAGGACCATACTCCTGGAAGTAGCCCGCCTCGCCGATCTTGAGGAAGGAATCGTGGGCCTTCTGTCCGTCCAGGGTGTTGGTCTGCAGCCACTCCTCACCGCGCGCGATGCGGTCAGCCGCCGGTGTAGCCACCACGCCGTATCTTCCGGGCATCATGTTGGCTACCACCGCCTGGCCGGCGAGGGGCGACAGAATTGTTCCGCCCGCTTCGTACTTGGGGCAGGTCACAATCGTGCCCGTAATGCCGGTCTGGGTCGGATCGTTTGCCCCCTGGCGCGGATTGGCCGAGATGGGGCAGGCATCGAGCCCGGTGGCCGGGTCTTTGGTCCCCGCCAGGCTGTTCGACAGAGGCTGATTGAACATGTCGTAGGTCATCTGGCCGGTTGCGTCGCCGGTGCCGCCGGCATCGTCAAACAGCGTGATGTTGAACCCGCCCAGCCCCGGCTCGTTGGGAGCAAGGATGTCGATTCCGCCGCCCGCATCCTGCTCGCCATTCAACGGGAAGTCATCTTCGAACACATAGACCGAGAGCTTCGCAGACGGGAATGGCGTGGGCTGGGCCAGCACCGTTACGGCATTGAAGGTCCCCGTGCAGGTTGTTGCCGGAGCGACAGGCTTGCATGCCGCGGCGATGGGGGCGCCGCCCATGCCGTGCCCGCATGTAGACACGCCGTTTACCGTTGCGCAAGTGGACGACAGGTTTGCGGCGTTAAACGGATTGGCAGCGTCTCCGGGAAGGACGGAGATGTAATAGCGCCGGGCCGGATCAAGGGCCACCTGGCTCGGATCAAGAGGGGTCTCCTGCGTGGCCGTGGTCCTGCAAACACCGTTGCCGATGTCGCAAACGGCGTTCTTTCCCAAGAGGGACTGCCCGCTCTCGCAAGACAATGTCCCAGTGCAGCCAGTGGCAATCACCGGCATATAGCTGGTGTGGAAGTTCGTTCCGAAGGTTGGAACAATCGACGTTCCGCCATTGTTTGTCGTGTTGGCGGGATCGACCCAGAAGGTGCGGTCTTCTTCGATGATCCAGCGATAGTCAGTGATCGCCGCCTTGGTGGCCCCGTCAACAACCGAAACCGCAAGGCCGCTGGCCGTCGGGAAGACCAGCGTTACGGTTGCTGTCGACGCGCTGTCTGTGCCCTGCGAGTTCTTAGCCTTGTAGGTGAAGCTGTAGGTGCCCGCCCCGCCGACCGTAGCAACAAAGCCGCCGTTCGGATCGACGCTCAGAGTCAGGCCGGATGACGCCGCGACAGTGGCCGTATCGACCGTAAGCGAATAACCCAACGCGTCTTTGTCCGCCTGCAGCACACCGGAAGGCGCAATTTTGAGGTAAGTGGCCGTTTTCGCGGTATAGGTCAAGTTGCCCATGCTGATGCCGCTGCCCGCTTCAGCTGTCGATGGGGTGATGGTTACCTGGGCGCATGCCTGTCCTGACGTCGTGCCATTGCCGCAATAGGTAAAGGTTGCACCTGCGCCGGTGTAGGTGAACGTTCCATCGGGGTAGAAGGTCAGCCCGGTTACCGGCGCCAAAAGCGCGACACCATATACGTTGATGTCGTTGCCCATTACGCCCTTGGATGGATCCGACACAGTCAGCGTCTGGCCCGGAGCCACTGAGTAAGCATCGGGATTGGCTGTTGCGGCAGCAATTGCGGGCGCTACCGGAACCGTCGAGCCATTGACGCCGATATATGCAAGCATGCCCGAGTCGTGTCCAATAGCATTGCTCGACAAACTCAATTCCCGGTCATAGATGGGGAGGGAAGAGTTAACGCAGGTTGTCGCCGTCCCTACAGGAACGCATGCCGCTGGAATGTTGATCGCCACATCATATGTTTTGCCCGCGGCCATGAAGACTTCACTCTGCACGCGAGGAGCGCCCGGTAAAGGATTGCCGTCCTCGGCAACGAGCGAGAAACCCGTAGGCGGAGTTGGGCCCGTGCCCGTCTGCGACCCGACGATGGAGGGCACATGCATGCGCGAGCCGGCGTTCACCAGGCGCACCAGCGCGGTTCCGGTGACGGGTGGAGTCGCGGTGCCCGAGATAACCGGGAACAACGAAGCGCTGGCGCTGGTCTTGTTGAATGCAACACCATTAATCAGGTAGTACAGCGGCGTGTAGTTGACCGCCGGCGGATAGCACGTGTTGAGCACCGCAACTGGAGCGCCGGGATTGCCGCACATGCCGGGCTGTCCGGACCATACGTTGGTCTCCTTGAATCCGGCAGTGCCAACCGCAGTGTTGACCGCGGCGTTCTGCACCGGGTCGATTTCGCTAAACAATGCAGTAACTTCAGCGTTGTAGGTCGCAGCCGTTCTTGTTCCCACGGCCGGGTAAGCTGTTCCTGGAGTCGCACCGGCCGGCGCGGTTGTAACTACCAGCACGCCATAGAGTCCCATGGGCCCTTGAATCGATGGGTGGGTGCCGGACTCAATCAGGTAGGTGCCAGGCTTCGGAGTTGTCCAGGTCAATGAACAAGGAGAAGGACATTGCCCTGTTGTAGCGGTCCCTCCCGGGATCACTTCAGTTGAGAAAGACTGAACGCGATCGGGCTGGACGGGGGGAGTGCCGGTGCCCCCGCCATTATTGGCGATGGGCCAGGTCACATTCGACTGGGCGTTGGTGTGGTCGGGAGAGGGCGCGGTGGTAGCTGAGGTGCCGAGACCGCCGCCAACCTGGCCGACAATCGTGATCGACGTGGGAATGCTGTTGGCGCCAAAAGTCAGATTGTTTGTGAGGCTGATGTTGAGATTCTGTCCTGACGGTACGGTAATCAGGATGGGAGACCAGCTCCCGGTGCCTGCCGTGTTCAACGCCGCGCAGGTCTGGGCGCCTGAAGCCGCGGCAGTGCCCGTGACGCTGGTGCAGGAATAGCCCCACATCGGCACGGTTTTGCCATCGGGCAAGGTGGTGGTGGCAGGCCCAGCAGTCAAGTTAATTGTCTGCTGAGCTATCGTCGTCCGCGCTCCAAGGAGGAGAACACTTGCTACGAGTGCCGCTGTCTTCAGGCGTGCTTTGAGATAGTTGAATCGCATTTCGCTCTCCTCTAGTTGGATTCGTTGATCTGGAATTCCCGGGAGTCGACCAGCATCATCATCATCATTCCGCCGGGGAATATGTTGTTGGTGGTGATCTCGCGCTCGTTGTGCGAGTGCCACATGAAGGCAAAGCCTGCTTCGCCTCCGGGCGAGTTTGCAATAGTGCCGGAAGGCGGAGTTGTGCCTGTCGGCCCTGTTGCGCGAGTGGTCGCATCCGGGCCGAGGTAGGGACTTCCGCCGTACCACGCGCCGTTGGTAAAGATGTTTGGATCGGGCAGTGTGACAGGGCCGTCGCCGGCGACATCGCCAAACGGCATAGCCTGAAGAGGCTTGTTGTGGTCCTGGCACCACTCCCAGAAGTTAATCGCTGTTGGAGCGCCGGTATTGTAACCGTTGGCATCCGGCGTGCATGTTAGCTTGGCATTTGTGTCGCCCGATTTCGGGTTGTGGCCGTACATGTCCCAGTTCAATCCCCTGCCGGTGTAATAGAAGATTCCATCCATCGCTAGTCCGGGTGTGGTGGTAGTCGTAAAGAGCGCGGGCCCGGCCAGGCTGTTCGGGTCGGTGGCGCTGAGAATCAAGTTTCCGTCGCGTGCCAGGATGCGCACATGATTGGCGTGTTCATGGAAGGGATGCTGCCACCGGCCCTGGCCGATGATGCGCAGCAGCACCTGTTCGCCGGGATGCATGTGGGGGTTGCCGTTGTATGGCTGGTGCGGATACTCCGCAGCGTAGTTGGGGTCCATGTCATCGGGCATCGACCGGCCATTGATCAGGAAATACGAAGGATGGTACGGCTCGGTCGGGACAGCCAGGCGGCAGGAAGAAGATGTTGTGGCGCAATTACCGAGAGCCGTAACCTGTGCCAGCGCCGCGCTGTGGATTCGGGGATCCATCTCGGAGAACTGGAAAAGATACTCCCGGTCGTAACAGGTCTTGGGATTGTCGTAAGCGGAGTCTGCAAGCCGGAAGTCCGTCTCGCCCCACTGTGACTCGGCAGTGAGATTCGCTGCGGCAAGCCCGGTTGTGCAATTGCCGGGAACGCTCGCGGGGAGCACGATGATGGCGCCGTACAGGCCCATCTCGATCTGTAAATCACCCTGCGTTCCGCTGTAGTAGGATCGGGTTCCCGGCGACGAAGCTGTGAAGGTGTAGGTCACTGTGCTGCCCGGAGCAGCCTCTTGTGTCAGCAGCCCAGTGACACCGCCTGACGACGATACCTGGAATCCTGGAAACAGGATCGATGTATTTCCCGCAGGCGTGGGGAGATTGTTGGTCAAGGTCACGCTCACCGTCTGCCCCTCGGTGACAATCAGCGTTGGTCCGGGAACCTGCATGGTATTGCAGGTGGCACCCGGCATGACTGCCGCCGGCGGCTTAAAGCCGGACGGTGTCGAAGTGCAGCCGTATCCCCACGAGTAAATGGCCTGGCCGTCAGGCTGGCTGAGGAAGGCAGGTTGAGCTGTCAGGTTGAAGGTTGGGCCAGTGATGCCAGGAGCCGCAGCGTGAGCCGTCGCCGTAAGCGAAGCCACTGCCACCGTCACCGCAAGAAGCAGTCGTGTCTTCAAAAACGTAAATGTCATATTGATCGGCCTCATCGTCGCTCTCCTAATTGGTGATGTGGACTTCTGTCATCAGCCCGCCGAAGTTCTCGGCGTCGTTCGACAGGTGGTCAAGATTGGGGGTGTAGAGGTAGTACACGTCACCAGCTTTGTATGCACTTCCATCGGGCCTGCCCGCGCTGGTGTCAAGAATCACGTCGAGCGACTCGCCGCCGCCCAGCGTAATTGAGTTGGTGTAGTAGTCGAGGTTGTTGCCTGCCTGGTCACGCAGCAGCTTGGCGTTGTATCCAATGACATGCATCGGGATTCCAAGCGAAGCCAGCGTCTGGTACTCCGTTACATCCAGGTCCGAGATGCGCAGCAGAGCCTTTTGTCCCGCGGGGATGTTGATGATCGAGGGCAGAGGCTGCGAGAAATGGTTGACGCCGTCAGCCGACTGAGTCTCCAGCGATCCAGGCGTAACTGTGTCTGGGTAGCTGCGCCCATTCAGAAGGAAGTACTTGTCCTTCATGTCAGAAAAACCTTCGGGGTTAAAGGTCATGCCGACAAAATGGAAGTTGGGATCGAAGCCGTGAATCTGGAGGGGGTACTCGACGTCATACGCAGTAGATCCGTCACCGTCGTTATAGGCGTACTTGCCTCCGCCCATCGCGCTTGTATTTACCGCCGGCAATGGATTTGTGCACAGAATGTCGACTGCTGAGTTGCAAGCAGTACGCAGATCGAGTTGCTGTGTTTGCAGCGCAGAGTACAGGCTGGTCGTGGAAGAGACGCGATTTTGCCGAGGGCGCACGTAGATCTGCCCGACCATGCCCATCTGCAAATGCTCGGGAGGAGTTATATGGCAGTGATAGAAATAGGTTCCCGCATCGGGCGCGAGATAGTAGTAAGTAAAGCTGCCGCCGATATTAATGGCCACCGAAGCGTCGGGTACGCCGTCATAGAATGACGAGGCGTTGGGATAGCCGTGAAAGTGAACCGTATGCTGCTCGAAGAGGTCGGGCCGCATGATCATGCCCACATTGGTGAGTGTGAGGAAGAATTCGTCGTCCTCATCGATGGCCATCAGCGGCGCGGGAATGTTTCCATTCATCACTCCAACGTCCATGATCTGCCGCGGATCCACATGGCCGTCGACGCATCCGGCCTGAGTGACGTTATTCGTACACCCGGTCAAAGGCGCGCTGATGCTCGGGTTGCCCACTGTCGCTCCATATCCTTCACCCGCGAAGGTGATGTCGATATCAGTAACCTTGCCGCCTACAACGGTCACGCTTCCAAGGGCGGTCTGGCACGTGGGACTGGGATTCGGAGTGCACGGAGGAGGAGGAAAGGTCACAGTTACCGGCCCGTTATATCCGCTGCCGGCGTTGGTAATTGCGGTGTCGTCGATAATGCCGCCGGCCGTGGTCGCTGTCGCTGTCGCTTGAGTGCCGGTGGTGTTCGGAACAGTTAGATCCGGATCGCCGATTACTCCAATTGCGCCGTTGTAAATAAAAGCACCGAGAGCATCGATGGTTGTCGCCGGATCGCCAGGCTTCAATGCCGTGCCACTGTACGGCATATTGAAGACGGTAGGGTATTGCGTTCCCGGCAGGCCATTGGAGATATCCACAATCCCCGAGAGCGGGCCGAACGAGAACATGTAAGTCTGCGTTCCATCACCCATCGTGGCGTAGCCGTCGCCGCCCGATATCTGCTGGCACTTGATCGCGCCGTTGACGTGGGCGGCCGCTACGGGATATCCGCTGGTGCCTGTGTAAGTCGGGCCGCTGTACGGCGGCTCCGCATTGTTGTTTCCCGCTACCGGGTGGGTAATGGTCGTGGTTGGGCATTGAACCCTGAATGATTGTGCTGTTGCTGGGATTGCCGCTACACAAAAGATCGCCAAAACCAACAGGATCGTGCCCGCACTTCTGCTCGACATGCGCTCTCCTCCTCGCCGCCGACGGCGCCTTTCCTCTAGTGACGGGTTGTTTTCTCCGTCTTTATGTTGCTCGTGATTGTTTTTCGATATTCGATTGCGCCGCCTTGCACTTGCGCAAAGAGAAATTTCCGCAGCGAAGGGTTGTGGAGCCGAAATAGCGTTTGTGTGACGGGTATGATCGTTCGCCTGAAAGTACATATTTGTATCAAGCAAGCAATTCTTGTCGGGCACGAATCTGCCTTGAATTGTCACAGAAGGTGTCTTGCATGTTCCGCCTTTGCTTTTCGCAGTTGCCCAAATGGAAACTCGCACCTTTTTTTGGGCTTGGTGGAATTGAGAAGACGATAGCTTGTGGGACCAAGCGGAGGTATTAAGCGTCAACTGAGCATCTTGCTTGCAACCGGATATGGAAGGATGAACAAGCCGTTAGATTGGAGTTGAAAAATATTTGGAAGATCGCTGTTTTGGATGCAAATTACGTCGTGCTCTGAGACCTTCGCTCGTGCATGGCTTCTGTTTGATGGCATCGTTATGGGACCCCGCGGTAAAAGGAGTTGTGAGAACTCCGAGGAGTAGTGGCGTCTTCCCTGTTTTGAAAGCGCGCTTGACGGCCTCAGAAAGTACCGGCCCGGGAAAACGGGCCTGTGCGATTCGACTCTCTATTCTTGGGTTTGAAGCTCGACCTTGGGATACTGGAGCATTCTCCCAGAAGCGGCCGAAGGAACCGCCCTTTATGTTGGCTGCAAAATCACCTCACAAGCCGGCGAGGAATGGAGACTGGCCAGCCGTAGAAGTCCAATCCGCCGCAGCGTCGATTTGGCAGTTGATCTCTGCACCCAGAGGTTTCGATCAGCGTCACCCGCGATCCCAATAACGGCTTCGCTTTTGACGCATTGATCAAGAAGAGTTGGTGAGCCCATCACGGAGTGGAAAGCCGATTGGATGGTGCTGGCGCGGCGATAACCACGGAATCCGCGGGAACCGCTATGGTTCCGTACTCTACAGTTTCTGCTTCGGAAGAACCGAGAAGTACCTTGTGGCCCTCGGGTAAAGGAACGCGGAATTCTGAGTTACCCAGGTTGACTACCACTGTGATATCGCCGCGCTCCATTGTGAAACCCATCTGTTGCCGATCAAATCGAACTCGGGTGTTTCCGGGTTCAGCGTTGTTCAGGGCGCGCGAGGCACGGCGCAATTGAATCAGAGCACGATACCATTCCAGCATCTCAGCGTGCTCGCCCGCCGTTCTCTCTTCCCATTTGAGCTTCGATCGCAGGAACATTTGCGGGTCTTCGGGATCGGGAACTGACTCTGGCTCTCAACCAAACGCGGCAAACTCTTTTTTCCGTCCCTCTGATACGAGCTGCGCCATTTCCTTGTCGTCATGATCCGCGAAGTACTGAAACGGCGACGAAGCAGCCCATTCCTCGCCCTGAAAGAGCATGGGTATGAACGGGCTCATCAACACCACTGCGGCCGGGATCTTCGCACGATTGAAGCCAGCAATCTGCCGCACGCGATCTCCCCTGGCGCGATTGCCTACCTGATCATGATTTTGGATATAGCCGAGGAACCTGTGCTGGGAGATATTGCCCGCCGGGCGGCCGTGGATGCGATTGCGAAACCGTGAGTAGTTGCCGTCGAAGACGAAGGTTTGCTCCGGGGCCTTGGCGAGTTGGCCCAGGGCGCCAAAATCCGCATAGTATCCAGCTTGCGGTTCGCGGCTCAGGGCAGTAAACAGAGCATGATGGAAGTCATCGTTCCATTGCGCATCCATGCCAAAACCGCCGGCCTCCCGCGACGCGACCACGCGCGGATCGTTCAAATCGCTCTCTGCAATCAGCACGAGGCGGCGCGCGAGGGTTGCGCTCATCGCTTCTACTTCAATTGAGAGTTGCTCCAGAAAGTGGGTCGCGGAACGGTCAACAAATGCATGCACCGCATCCAAGCGCAAACCGTCGATGTGATGGTCGCGCATCCACATCAGCGCGTTATCGCAGAAGAAGCGGCGAACCTAGTGTGATCCCGCATCTTCAAGATTCACCGCTCCGCCCCACGGATTGCGGTGCGAGTCGATGACGTAGAGGCCGAACTTTCCCGTGCAGTTACCCACCGGCCCAAAGTGGTTGTAGACGACATCGAGCAAAACGGTGAGACCCTTTTCATGGGCCGCATTTACAAACCGCTTCAGGGCGTCGGGGCCTCCGTACGGTTGGTGTACCGAGAACAGCGCCACGCCGTCGCATCCCCAGCCGTGATTGCCGGCGAATGCAGCGACCGGCATCGGTTCCACGTGGGTCACGCCAAGATCCACGAGGTGGTCCAGTTTGCCGATGGCCGCATCAAGCGTTCCTTCCCCAGTAAACGTGCCAACGTGCAGCTCATAAATGATGGCGCTCGAGAGCGGGGGCGATTGAAATCCCGCGTCGCCCCAGGCAAACGCACTTTGGTCGTACAGGCGCGACATGCCATGAACGCCGTTCGGCTGCCACTGCGACCGCGGATCGGGATACTCGCTGCCGTCATCGTCAATCAGGAAGCAGTAGTAGGAGCCGGGGCCTGCGTCTTCGACTTCGAGCCACCAGCGGCCTTGCTCATCCGGCCCGTGCATCGGATGCGCAACGCCGTTGACCTTTGCAGCAAGCCGGTGAGGAAGCGGAGTCCATACTTTAAAACGATGCATCGTCACATGGCCCCTAGTGTCAATAGCGCGACCGGAAAGCGCTCGAACAGAGTCTGAACGCGGACGCGGTCGCCCGGGAGAGTCTCACTGGTGAAGAAGTTTGTCCAGTCCCCCGGAGGCAATTCAACAGAGGTAAAAGCCCAGTTCCCGCGGGGTGTCAGCGGCCATCGCGGCACAAGTACAGCGACGCGGCCGCCCCTGGTGTACCCCACGACGTGATCGAGCATCGGCCCCTCGGCCATGATCGGCAAGTTCGCGGCTTCAGCGCCAAACCATTCTGGATGCAGCCTCCGCAGAGTCAACACGGTATGAACGACAAACAGCTTTGGCAGACCGCAATCCATCCCGAGCAGAATACTCTCCACATCCATCCCGCGCCGAAGTTTTGTGAGCATCGTACGGCGCAAGTCATAGTCCACCGTCCGGCGGTTATCGGGGTCGACGAGGCTCAGGTCCCACAACTCGCCGCCCTGGTAGGTATCTGGGACGCCCGGCGCAGTGAGTTTCAGGAGCGTCTGCGCAAGGCTGTTGATGCGCCCCGCTTCAAGCACGCGACCGATAAAGCTCTCCAACTCGGATACAAAGGTTTGCGAATCCAGAATGCGCTCGATGAATGTCCGCAGAGCCTGCCCGAATTCCTTGTTCTGCTGCGTCCAACCAGTCCGTTGTTTTACCTCGCTCATGGCCTTTTCCATGTAGGGAATCAGCCGGTCGCTTCCGATGGGCCATGCACCAACCAGTGTCTGGTAGAGAAAGTACTCGGTGTTGCGGTCGGGGTACTTTGCACTTTTGAAGGCCGCATCGGCGCGCGACCACCGGAGTACCGTCGTCCTCCAACGGCCCGGTATCTCCGTGATAACTGCAAGTCGCGCCCTTACGTCGTCGGCGCGCTTGGTGTCGTGGGTTGAAAGGGTCGTCATGGTCAGCGGATGGCTGGTCTGCATCTTCAGGCAATAGTCGTGAAACTCCGCCACTTCGAGACCATTGCGTTCGGGCGCGCCTCCCACTTCGTTCAACCCAATCATCCGGTTGAAGCAGTAGAGAGCAGTGTCTTCAACACCCTTGGCAATTACCGGAGAAGTGAATTGCTGGAAGCGGAGGAGGAATTCTGTCTCGCGTCCGCCGCGCGAACGCAGCGCCAGAACGTCGCCGATATAATCCAACAGGCCCGGATCGGGATCGTTGGTGCGCTGCTTGGCCTCGGCCACTGCGCGGTCAATTTCGGCCCGGTCCTCGTCCAGAATCTGGTCGCGCACCGGAGCAGCGTAAGTGCAATAGATCGAGAAACAAGCCGCAACTTCCCGAAGCGCCCTGCGGATTTCCTCGCGGGTGTAGTCACGATGATCGCGATTGTTTGCGCATATCTCCACAAACAGATCCGCGAGATGATTCACGTCGCTGCCAAGACTCTCCAGTTCCACCCTCAGCTTCTTGTCGTGCGCGATGGATTCAAAGTCGACCGGTTCGCCGGTGAAGTCAGCGTAGAATTGCGAAAGCTCGTTCAGCCCGCTGCCGGAGGCAAGAAAGCCGTTGCGCACGTTCATGAAGTCGTAACCCGTGGTACCCTCGATCAGCCAGCTCTCACGAAGAAACTCCCCCAGTTGAAGAATCTTCTCGCCAATGATCCACGCATCGGGAGTGCGTTCGCGCAGGCGCTCGAAGTATTGCTGGGGATCGCGCAAACCGTCGGGGTGATCGATTCGCACGCCATCGAGGATGCCATCGTCGAGCCATTCGAGTATCCTGCGATGCGTGGCCTCGAAAACGTGGAGCCGCTCCATACGCAATCCAACCAGAGTATTGACATCAAAGAAGCGGCGGTAGCCAAGCTCGGGTGCAGCCGTCCGCCAGTGGGCCAACCGATACTGCTGTTGATTCAGCATTTCATCGAGCGCATCGAAATCGCTGTTCAGTTCGTTCACGGCGCGGGCTATGCCCGCAACCACCTCCGATTCCTCCGCGCATAGCCGCTCCAGCAACTCGTAGGCCACAGTCTTGTCGCGATGCCTTGCCATGGCGGCTTCAAGGTCGGCTGACTCCGACGAAGGAAGGCGCGAAAGGCTGTTCGCAATAAAGCTCAGTACGTCGCTTCGGGCGTAATCGGCGGCTTTTGACAGCAAACTTGAAAGCGTTCGCGGAGCCACGGGGAAAAGGTTCTCCTCATAGCGCACCTGAAAGCACTCGCCCTGGTTCTGTATCTTGATCTCGCCCGCGCTCAGCACCCGGCCGTAGTGGTCGCCGAGAACCGGGATCAGTATCTTGTTCTGCAGGTTTGCTTCAGCGGGGTGCCAATCGATATCGAACCATGAAGCGAAGCGGCTGGAAGGCCCATTTTCAAGCAAGTCCCACCATGAGCGGTTTTGCGCACCGGCGGCCATGTGGTTAGGTACGATATCCAGGACCTGCCTCATCCCAAATTCCTTCAATCGCTGGCAGAATCGCCGGTGCCCCTCTTCGCCGCCTAGTTCTTCATTGAGCTTTTGGTGATCGACAACATCGTAGCCATGTTGGCTGCCCGGAGCCGCCTGCAGGTACGGGGAGCAATAGATATGCGAGACACCGAGGACCTTCAGGTAGTCTGCCGCCGCGGCCGCGTCATCAAAAGTAAGCCCGGCGTGCAGCTGCAATCGATAGGTTGACAGAAGATTAGAGGGCATAGACACAGCGGGCACATGGATAAGCTACCGCCCTTGGATGTTAGGAGTGCGGTTTAGGAATAAAGGTTGTTAGGCATTCTGGCTGTCTTGAGTGCCCTGAGAGGTTAGCAACGTGCTTTTTGATGCTTCGCATGCGACTAACTCCCGGTATCTTCGTTATTTGCATGTGGCTTTTCGTTCAAATTCAATGGAGCAAAGCATCTAACCGCAAATGAAGCGGACTCTTTTACCCGGCAGCCTGAATCCTCTGGCCGCGACCGTGTCTTGCAAAGGCGCCAACTTCTCCATTTTTTCGCAGGAAGCGACGCGCGTCGAATTGTGCCTCTTCGATTCAAATGGAAAAGAGACAGACCGCATTGAGCTGCGCGAGCGTACTGCTTTTGCCTGGCTGCGACCCTGGCGCGCGAGCTTCATGATGTGAGCCGCCTGTCGTCGTTCTTTGACACAATTCACCAGTACCCAACGCTGGCCGATGTAAAGCTAATCGCCGAGCCGTGGGATGTTGGCGACGGCGGCTACCAGGTGGGGCAATTCCCTGTTCGGTGGGCTGAGTGGAATGGAATCTATCGCGATACCGTGCGGCGATTCTGGAAGGGAGATGAAGGACAACTTTCTGGTTTTGCCTACAGGCTAACCGGGTCGAGCGACCTGTACCAATTCGATGGACGAAGGCCCTATGCCAGCATCAACTTCATCACCGTGCACGATGGCTTTACGCTGACTGACCTGGTGAGCTACAACTCCAAGCACAACGAGGCAAACCTCGACGAAAACAACGACGGCGCGGACAATAACGATTCCTGGAACAGGGGAGTGGAGGGCCCCGCGGACGATGCGGGAATCAACATGTTGCGCGAGCGCCAGACGCGCAATTTTCTGGCTGCGCTCATGCTGTCACAGGGAGTTCCGATCCTTACTGGCGGGGACGAGGTGGCTAGCTCGCAGCGGGGAAACAACAACTGCTATTGCCAGGACAACGAGCTTAGCTGGTTCAATTGGGATCTGGACGAACCGCAAAAGCGCCTTCTCGATTTCACGAGAAAGCTGATTCACCTGCGGCTTGACCACCCGAATCTTCATCGCCGGCGGTTCTTTCAGGATCGCGAGATTCGACTGCCTGAACAGTCGCTGCAGGCCGAGGACATTGCATGGTTCAATGTCGATGGCAGCCATCTTTCAGATGAGGTGTGGATCAAGGGATGGAACCGCTCCATCGCGCTGCCGGCGCCGACTACATCGAGCGATGCGTTCCTGACACTCCGCATGGCCTCGGCCAGGTCGAAGATGCCCTTGATAACTTCAATGCGTCCGACAAAGAGCAGGCGAAAGGGTCTGTCCCGGTTCAGAGTCGATTGCTCCCCGGTCGCAGGAATGTGATCGAGCCAATTCGGCAAGACCGTGAGCTTATCCCAAGAAATCACAGGGGATAACTGCTCGCGGATCAGGCCGGATACGCAGATTACCCGTGAGGCAAGATGCAGGTTCGCGACGACTAGTGTAGTCCGTCATAAATAGATTCACTTATGTATCGAGAGTCATCTTATGATGAGAGGGCCTCGATATGCGTGTTGCAGAGCCGATAGT
>Ga0118677_10005267_pt1 | contig 22758 bp, 19 predicted proteins | sample AliMusrvi5mmetaG_FD_86154 | JGI IMG/M metagenome (GOLD analysis project Ga0118677, IMG submission 86154)
CCTCAGCCGGGCAACGAAACGGCCGGCCTGACCTGCAAGTATGACGCCTGGAACCGGTTGGTGAAGGTGCAAAGCGGTTCAACGACCTTGGCCACATACTCTTTCGACGGATTGAATCGTCGCGTTACGGAAACGGCCGGCGGAAACATCCGCATCTATTTCTTCAGTGCTGCGGATCAGGTGCTCGAAGAGCGCGTTTCCTCGTCCCCTCTCCCTCTGGGAGAGGGCCAGGGTGAGGGCGAATTCATCGCCGCACTGCCCGCCGATCGCCAGTACGTCTGGGGTTTGCGCTACGTCGATGACTTGATTCTGCGTGACCGCGACAACGGCACCGGAGGCAATCTTGGCAAGAGCGGATCCGGCCTCGGTGAGCGGCTCTACGCCTTGCAGGACGCCAACTGGAACGTGGTGGCAATTGTAAACACCAGCGGCACGGTCCAGGAGCGGTTCTCGTTTACCGCTTATGGAACCGCTACGTCCTTGAACGCCGACTTCTCAACTTACAGCGGTTCGACGAACTTTCATTGGACCACGCTTTTTGCCGCGCGTGACGTGGATGCCGCCACTGGACTCTACTACAACAATGCCCGTTGGTATCATCCGAGCCTTGGCGTGTTTACCACGACGGACCCTCTTGTCGCCGATCGAAATACCTATCGCTATGCCGGCAACAACCCGGTGACGGTTACGGATCCAAGCGGATTGATGTATTACATCGCATGGCAGTGGAACAACATCCTACGGACACTGGTTGATCCAAAAACTGGCATGACTCTTGGACAGTTCAACAGGCAGCAGCAACTTCGCCTAATGCAGCTTCGGGCGAACTGCCCAAATCAGTCAGGTGCTCCCGCGGATTCCGTGGGAGATGCGTTGGGGCAGGGATCGTGGCGCGTGTTCCGCGGCTTTATCGAGCCGGCAATGATTTTCGTCGACGTTGGCCAAAGAATAAGCTGTGCCACGTACGCTGGCTGGGACAACAATCATCCCGCGAGCCTATTCGGTCAATACTGGTCTGGGGGCGAGCAACAGGGCCGTAGCCATTGGGAGATGGGGAAAGAAGTCGGACCCGGCATGGTCGTGAATACGGTAACCTTGGGCGGCTATGGACTGGTTACGGGAATGTGCGAAGGGTTCACGACAGACAACTGGGACAACGCGCAATACGCGGCCGGCGGGTTCATGTGGGCGCCGATCATCGTGAACTCCATGCCTCCTTCCGTTCGTAACATCACCATGTCCGAATTGGCGATGAGAATGTGGACTGAAGACGAGGGAAGCCTGGGGTCACTATCAGGAGGCTCAAACAAGCCTCTGCTGGGTCAAAACCCCAGAGTGGGTGGCAACAGAATGAATACCGATTTACCGGGTGGCCGAGCAACAGCCAAGAGTATTTTTCGGAATGCCACGGAAGGTCAGTCGATCTCTCAGGCCGCGTTGGGCAATGGCGGCGTAAGACGATTTGCACCGGACGGCACACAAATTCGTATGAATCCAGACGGCTCGACCCGCCTAGACATGCCTGGGCGCGGGCCAATCGGATTCGAGGATATTCATTTTAGTCGATAATAGATTGCCATGAATACAAATATTCCTGAAGAGTCTACAACCAGCAAAGCACTCCAAAGACTTAGGCGTCAGGAGTGGAGGCAATTATGGATACAGGGCGGCTTTTTTGCTGAGATTTCTCGGCGATCTCCTGGGGTGTATTCCGCTCCGTCCCTGACCGTGGAAGCGACGGATCTATTTCGCATAGGAGCTATGTCGATAGAACTCGCGGAGGGTAACGAAGCCTTTCCAATCTATGTTCTCATTGAACCCGAAATTGGTACACTTCGATCAGAACGGTTGTGGCGTCCGCAAAGAAAGCAGATTCGTGAGTTTCCACCCGACTTGGATTTGAGCCCGTTTCTGAATACGCTCCTGGAGGTTTCTCTTTTTCGGCGGAGTCTATCAGAGAATTTGACCAAGGAAGCAAATGACTATTCTTATTGCGATGCCATTCACTTTCGTGCCAGTACGCACGAACTCTTGATTCAAACGGACGAGTATGTGCCGGAATCCATCTTAATTGCTCGCGACGCTGACTTCGTGCATGAAGTTCTAAGTAATCGCACGGTTGGATGAGCGAGAAGACATAAATCATCAACAATCTTATGAACGCGGCGACAAGTAATGGTGCTACTTCGCTTCGTATTGAGGGGACACTGGCCAATGAGAAGCTCTACAATGTCCTTCAATCACGCTATGGCCTACAGTCGTCTGGGGCCATTGACTTCATCGAGATTCCGCTAAACTAGTAATGGTCGGAGCAAAGCTGTGAATTCTTTGGTGAGAGCAAAGCGAATACTGGCACCGATGGCGAGTTTTAAGGCTCCGTTCAAAAATGAGTTGCCATCCTACATACAACAAGCACACCTTGAGCGCGATGAGCAATTCGTTGGGGTCTATGCAAATGTTTTGGATACGCATTCGGAGTGTGTTGTCGTAACGGATCGACGTCTGCTTGTCGAAAGGCATGGTGACTGGGAGACAGTTCTTTTCTGTGAGATTATTTCCGTTGAGGCTCCTGAGCCTACGGCAATTCGCCGTGACACTGCAGCGTTGACTATCGGCCTCTCCGATGGGGCATTGACGGTTATCCCAATTCGAGGTGGACATGGTAGGTTCTTCGATGTATACGAGTTCTCGCGTTTCGTCATGCGAGTACGTGATGATGTTAAACGAAACGGACCGAGAATGGAGTCAAAGTAACAGGGGTGATTGGGGTAATTCGGGAACTGGGGTATCCACTTGACTGGCGTGACCACTATCCCTTGGAATAAAGAAGGGTGCCAGCCACTAAATATGAGTAATATGCGTACTTTATTAGCCAGTGCATTGACCATGCTTCCCATTTATTGTGGCTGGCACCCTTATTCTTCTGGTACGGGCCGTGGCCTATGGACTCACTCCCAGCGACAATCTCGCCGCCCTCGTCACTGCCGTCAGGGACAATAGCACTTCCGTCCACAATCTGGTAAAATACCAATATGATCGCCAGAGCGAGATTACCCAGATGATCGACCAGAACGGCACCCAACACGATTACGGTTTCGACGGACTCGGCCGGCAAGTGTCCGACTCCGCTACCTTGCCAAGCGGTTCGGAGATCGATAATCTGGGGGGAGCGGGGTCAGACCGGAACTATACACTTTCAAAAGTTTCGGGCGCGAGGGCGAGAAAATTAAAGTAGTAAGTTCCGGTCTGACCCCCTGACCCCCCCCAAGTAGTAAGTTCCGGTCTGACCCCGGCTGCGGTCTGACCCCGGCTGGTGGACCCCGGCTGGTGATAAGCGGCAGTGCCATTCGTGGCAGCCACCTTTTCTCCCCCCTATTTCTTCTCTCTCCTCCACGCTCCGAACCCCATCACCAGCCCGGCAATCAGGAGGGCCAGCGTGGATGGTTCAGGAACCGGTGCAACAGCAGTCATCATGGGCGAGGCCGATTGAACCGGGGAGCCGTTAAACGAAGGATCGAAGATCAGTGTCCCGCCGGCGCCGACGGTCAGGCTTTGATTATCCGGCAGGGCAGTGCTGGAAGTTATGGCCAAGATGCCGGCATTCACTACCGTGCCGCCGCTGTAGGTATTCGTGCCGCTGAGGATCAGCGTCCCGAGGCCGAGCTTCGTCAGCGACTGGACACCACTCTCGCCGATATTGGCTCTAATCTTCAGTTCAGACGCCGCGGCGATGTCCATGTTGGTGCTGCTGGCCAACGTCAAAGTCGTGGTACTTTCAATCGTTTGCGTACCGCCACTTGCTACCGTTACGGTGGCCGGGCCTGATGTGCTCTGCATGGTCAGGCTGCCGCCCGAGAGCGTGTAAGCGGAAGTGCTGAAGGTCAGGGCTTTGAGGTTCACGGGCACGATCGTGTCCAGGGTGATTGCAGCCACCGAGGCCAAGCCGCCGCCGAAGGTGGCCGAGTCCTTGCCGAGTCGCGTCGGATCATTCCCCGGGACGGCCGTATTTTGCCAGTTGCCGGGAGTGTTCCAGAAACTGGTAGTGGTGGAGGCCCAGGTGGCATCGGTCACGGCAACCACGATGTCGAGTTCAGTGGAGTTATAGGCCAAGGTGAATCCGCTGGGGAGGCCAGTCACGTTGGCAATGTTGAACGTGCCGGAGTGCCCAGAGTAGTACATCACGGTTCCCGCGCCGGTGGGGCTACCGCCAATATTGAGCTTGGCACTAGGGTTGAAAGTGGCGAGGCCATTGCTCGTGAGGAGATGGAGTACCGATAGATCCAAGGTGCCATTCGCACCGATCGTGATCGTATTGATCGTTTGCGCGTAGCCCGTCACGTCGAGCGTGCCGTCCGTGGTGGTCCCGACAAACAGGTCGGAACCTGACGGAAGCGTATTGAGCGTACCCGCCGTGAGCACGCCGCCGTCGACGATCGTGTTGCCGGTGTAGGTGTTCAACGCGGTAAGTGTCAGCGTGCCGATACCTTCCTTGGTCAGGCTGCCGATGCCGGAGATCGCGCTGCCGATCGTGCTGCTGTAATCCGTGGAAATATGGGCCGGGCCGTTGAGGGCGACCGTGCCAGCACCGGAGACCAGCGAGCCAGTTGTTCTGGCAATCATCCGGCCGTTATCGATGTTCAAAAGCGCACTGCTGGAGCCCAGCGCGACGGTATTGAGCGTGGCCGTGCTTAGTAACTCTGCGACGCCACTCCCCAAATTGAACCGGTTTTTCGTGCCGTTCATGAGGACCGAGCCAACATTGGCCAGAGATCCACCGTTGGAAACATACAGCGTGTTGCCAGAGGCATCGGCGTTATTGCCCAGTTGCAGATCCCCGTTATTCAAATTCCACAGCTAGCGAATGAAAGAGTCGTACGAGGTAAGACCTAGCCAGTCGCCTTGGCCTCGAGTGATGCGTGGCCTGGAGGGTCTTGTTGACCGCGTCTTGAAACCGCGGAAGGGCGGCATGCCCCAAAAAGGGAAAAACCAATAATATCTGGATTTCCCCAGGATTTCCCCTATTTTCCACCCAGCCCCAGCCGCTCGCGGCGATATTTGCCGCTTTGCACTCGTTCGACCCAACGAGGATTCTCCAGATACCATTGGACCGTCTGCCTCAGGCCGGACTCAAAATTGTGCTCGGGCTGCCAGCCCAGCGTGCAAAGAATTTTGCCGGCGTCGATGGCATAGCGGCGATCGTGTCCGGGCCGGTCCTTGACATAGGTGATCAGCGAAGCGCAGGGAGAATGCGGCAACCCCGGCCGCAACTCATCGACCAAGGCACAAACGCGGCGGACGATCTCGATGTTCGGCCGTTCGCAGTTGCCGCCAATATTGTAGGTCTCGCCCGGCTTGCCGCCGGACAACACGCACCATAAAGCTCGGCAGTGGTCCTCGACGAACAACCAGTCGCGGACATTCATGCCGTCGCCGTAGATTGGCAGCTTCTTACCCTCGGCCGCGTTGAGGATCATCAGCGGTATCAACTTCTCGGGAAATTGGTAAGGCCCGTAGTTGTTTGAGCAGTTGGTGACCAGCACCGGCAGGCCGTAGGTGTGGTGGTACGCTCGGGCGAGATGGTCGGCGGAGGCTTTGGAGGCGGAATAGGGCGAACTGGGGTCGTAAGGCGTTTTTTCCGTGAAAAGCCCTGTCGGCCCCAGCGAGCCGTAGACCTCATCGGTCGAGACATGCAGAAAGCGGAACAAACTCTTTTCCGGTTCGGCCAGCTTCGACCAGTAACGCAGTGCGGCGTCGAGCATCTGAAACGTGCCCAGCACATTAGTTACCACGAACTGCGAAGGGTGGTCGATCGAGCGATCGACGTGGGATTCGGCGGCGAAGTGCACGACCGCCGTGGGCCGATGCTCGGCAAAGACCTTATCGACAGCAGGTCGGTCGGTGATATCGGCCTGAATGAAGGTGTGAGCGTCGCTCTCGATCACCGACTCCAGAGAATCGAGGTTGCCGGCATAGGTCAAGGCGTCCAGGTTGGCGATCCGCGCCTGCCCCTGGGCAATCGCGGTCCGAACGAAACAACTGCCGATGAATCCGGCGCCGCCGGTGACGAGGATATTGTGCATGGAATGACGAATGACGAATGACGAATGACGAATGACGAAGCGGTGGTGAACTATTTGGCGGCGAAGCCGGGTTTCTCCAGGAGGTCGTGCAAATACTGTCCGTAGGCATTTTTTTGCGACGTTGCCAGACGCAAGAGGTGCTCGTCGTCAATAAAACCCTTGATCCAGGCGACCTCTTCGATGCAGGCGATCTTCAGGCCCTGGCGTTCTTCGATCATTTGCACGAAGTTTGATGCCTGAAGCAGCGATTCGTGCGTGCCCGTGTCGAGCCAGGCAAAGCCGCGGCCGAGGATCTCGACCTGCAACTGACCGCGCTCCATGTAGACGCGGTTCACGTCGGTGATTTCCAACTCGCCACGGGGCGAAGGCTTCAGATTGGCGGCAATATCAAGCACCTGGTTGTCGTAGAAGTAGAGCCCGGTCACCGCGTAGGATGATTTCGGCTGCTTGGGCTTCTCCTCGATCGAGAGGGCTTTGGCCTGGTCGTCGATCTCCACCACACCGTAGCGCTCGGGATCTTTGACCACATAGGCAAAGACCGTGGCCTCGGACGTTTGGCAGTAGGCATTCTCCAGCGTCTTGCGGAACGACTGGCCATAGAAGATATTATCGCCGAGGATCAGGGTGGCGTTGTCCTGGCCAACGAAGTTGCGGCCAATGATAAACGCCTGGGCCAGTCCTTCGGGCCGTGGCTGCACGGCATAGGTAATCGAAATCCCGATCTGGCTGCCGTCGCCCAGCAGGCGCTGGTAACTGCCGATGTCATCCGGAGTCGAGATCAGCAGGATGTCGCGGATGCCGGCCAGGATGAGCGTGGAGAGCGGGTAGTAGATCATCGGTTTGTCGTAGATCGGCAGCAATTGCTTGCTGATCGCCCGAGTGACCGGATGGAGCCGAGATCCGGATCCACCCGCCAGAATGATGCCTTTTCGGCCGCGAGATTGGATAGTCATAAGTCCTCGTGAAGCGTTACTTCGACCCTTTCCAGGGAGGATGCCGCCGGGCAATCTCATCGCGCAGACTGGCAGCGCGCTCGTATTCCTCGGCGGCCACGGCCTCGGCCAACTGCTCGACCAGCGTCTGGCCAACTTGATACTCCTTGCGGAGCGATTCCTTCAACTCGCGAAGCTGGTTGACCAGTTCGTCCGACTCGAATTGCTCTCCCGCCTCGGCGTGGGTAAAGATCTTTTGCATCTCCTCCAGGCCCCTATTGATTTCCTCGATTGCCGCCTCCGGCCCCGACCGCTCTAGCACCGCCAGCGCCAGGGCCTGCGTGCGATGGAAGTAAACAAAGGACCGATAGCGCTCGTGCGAAGCCGTCCAATCTTCATTGGGCGAATGGGCCGCGACAAAATCCATCAGAGCCAGCGTATGATCGGCGTCGGCCACGGCGCGGTCGAATTCTCGTAATGCCAAACAGCAAATCCGCCGGTGATAATACTGCACAAACTCGCGGTCGATCTCAAAGCACTGCTCGTCCGTCAAAACCTGCGGTACTTCCTGCTCGGCGCCAAACTGGCTTTTCAGAAAATCGAGGTACGTGTCCATGTCGCCGGGACGCTCCCTATCGGGCCGGCCGGTAAATTCCATTTGCAGCAACCCCAACTCAATCCGCATCTGAAGCACTTTACGGCGGCCGGGAGCGCGCACAATCCGCGCGCTGATCACTCCAGGCTGATAGGGCCACTCCTGAAAAATGAAATCAATATCCTGATTTTGGGCCATGAAACCTGCTTTTACAACAAGGACCGATCTGCACGATCCAGGTATTATAGCGAGCGGCGGAAAAACTGGTATAACCCGCCGCAGCGGGGGGGGATCGCGCCGGGGCAGCTAGCCATCCTCGCGCGGACGGCGGTTCTGCTTGGCAGTCGAAAGTCGGCGTTTTCCCTGGAGTCGGCGTTCCACCGAACCCCGCGTGGGGTGCGTCGCCTTTCGACGTTTTGGTGGATGCACAATACCCAGAAGCATCGCGCGGAGCTTCGCCAAACAGTCCTGTAAATTGCGTGGAGCATCGCGAAAACGCTGGCTCTTGACGAGCAACTCGCCCTCGGTCGTCAGCCGTTTGGCGTATTTTCGCAGAAACCGGTCCAGCACTGCTTCTGGTAGTGAGGGACTGCGGCGAACGGCCCACCGCAGAACGGCTTTGCTGTTAACTTTATTGACGTTCTGCCCTCCAGGCCCACTGCTGCGAGTGAACGTGATTTCAAATTCCGCGAGCGGGATTTGCAGTTGGCGGGTGACAATGAGCATCAGCACGGACCGCGTTCAAGAGTTGGAGCCATCAGATCGGCATAGGCTTCCTTGGCGTGAGCCACCAGGGCGCGATAGTCCAGTACCTCGATATCCTCGCCCCACAGTTCCACGTCGAAGAAACCGTCATATCCCGCCCGACGCAGCGCGCAAACGATCTGCCGCAACGGCACGACACCATCGCCCAAACGGCAGCGATTCTGCTCGCCCAGCGGAGGATGTTTCGCATCGCCAAGCTGTACCAAGGCAATCCGTGAAACGATCTCTGGAATCCGTTCCACCAGACCTGGATCTTGGCCCAAATGGTAGGTATCCAGCAGCAGTTTCAGGTGTGGATGGCCGATGGCCTGGATAATGCCCAAGGCGTCATCGAGCGTGTTGAGGAACGTGCATTGAGCTGCACAGCCCGGGTGCATCGGCTCCAAGGCCATCACCACGCCATACTCCTCGGCCAGCGGCACCAGTTCCTTGATCGCTTCCTGTACGAGCCGGCGCGCGTGGTTGAAGGTGTGGCCGGCCCGAGCGCCGCTACACACCACCAGGCACCCGGTTCCCAACGCCGCAGCCGTCCGCAGTGCATCGGCTGTGTCTTCCACGCTTTCGCGATAGCTGTGCCCTTCGCTGCCTGTAAACCCCCCCGCCCAGAATAAATGCGAAACCTTTAGGTGGTGCTGCCGGATCAATTTCAGGGCGCGATCCTGGCCGTAATCGGAAAGCTTTTGCCGCCAGACGCCGATGGCCTCAATGCCGGCCGCGGAATAATTTGCCACATCATCTTCAAAAGACCAGCGAAAGGTCGTGGTTTCGTTGAGGGATAAGATTGCCATCCGTGTCGGCTCCGGGAAAGGGAAACCCTAGTATGGAGAATTGCCGGAATTCTGTAAAGTCGAACTCTCCTCGGGCCGAGCCTCAAAAACGGATTGCTCTTGACCCACACTCGATTCGGCGTGAAACTACCGATCCTGGATAATGCATTTTCCCCCCTCACGATCCTCGCGGTGCAATCGTCTATGGCGATCCTGCTACGCTACGTCCTCGTCGAAGTCATCAAAGTCTTCGCCGTGTCGGTTACCGTGCTAACCCTGATGGTCGTGCTGGGCTTTGTTGGCCGCGAGGCCACGGCGCAAGGTCTGCCGCTGTTGCCCACCCTGCGGCTGATTCCCTATTTTCTCCCGGAGACATTGCGAGTCACGGTGCCCATGACTCTGTTGCTGGCCTGCACCACGGTCTTCTCGCGGATATCCGGGGCGAACGAAATCGTGGCAGTCAAGGCGATGGGCATTTCTCCGATGGTCCTGTTATGGCCGGTGTTCATCTTCGCTTTCACGATCAGCCTGGTCACCGTCTGGCTCAACGACCTGGCCGACTCTTGGGGTCGCGGCAACATCCAGCGCGTGGTCATCGAGTCCGTCGAGGAAATCGCCTACAGCATGTTGCAGTCACAGCGCCGCTATAGCACCACAACATTTTCCATCAACGTCAAGGACATCGCCGGCCGCAAACTGCAAGGCGTGACTCTGATCATCATGGGACACGGTACTTCGCCCAAGATGACCATTACTGCCGAGGAGGCCGAATTGCGTTGCGATCGTGCCGAAGGCGTGCTTAAGGTCTTCTTGCGCAACGGCGCGATCGACATGGGTGGTCGGCTCAGCGTGGCCTTTCCCGATGTCCAGGAGAGGGAAATTCCTTTGGCCGACGCCAGCCGCGCCCGGAGTGCCAACATCTGGACGAATCTGTCGCTACGGGATCTGCCCGTCGCGATCGTCATGGCACAATCGCAGATCGAGCAGCAGGAGCAGATGATGGCTGCCCGGGCCGCGTATCAAATGACGTGCGGTGATTTCGACGACCTGACGAGCGAGCAGTGGAGGGTTTATGAAAACGAAAAGAGCGAGTTGTTGACGCGATACTATCGCCTGCTCTCCGTGCCGCAGCGCCGCTGGGCAGGCGGATTCGCCTGTTTATGTTTTGCGATGGTCGGTGCTCCCATGGCGATTTGCCTGCGCAACCGAGACTTCCTCACTAGTTTTTTTCTCTGTTTCCTGCCCATCCTCATCATCTATTATCCGCTGATGATCTATGGCGCCGATCAAGCGAAGAACGGCAATCTTCCCACCATCTTCGTCTGGGCCGGCAACGCCATGTTGATGCTCTGGGGAGTCTGGCTCCTGCGCCGCGTGATCCGCTACTGATTTGGTGTTTATTGCTCGTCAAAAAACAACTTGTGGTGCGGGCGTCTCGCCTGCGCGTGCAGCCGGGACGGCCGCACCACAAAAACGCGGAATTAATCTTGGACAGGTGTTTAGCAAAGGTTATTGCCCTCTGACCACCGCTTGTCGAGAGGTTACTCCAGCACCTCTTTATGTTCCGCCCCAGGCGTGTCGCGAACATATCGCGGTACGGCGTAGCCCGGTAGCCGGGCGCGAAGTTGGCGAATCAAATCACGGCCGCGCTCCTCGGGCACCTCAAAATGCACGGTCCCGGCCACACGGTCGAGTTGGTGCAGGTAATAAGGTATCACCCGTAAATCGACTAACCGGCCAAAAAGCGCAGCGAGCACCTCGACATCATCGTTAATCCCTCGCATCAACACGGTCTGATTCAGAACCGGTACGCCGGCATCCACCAACCGGCCAAAAGCGGCCGCCACATCCGCATCAATTTCGGCCGGATGGTTGCAGTGAACGACCATGTAAGTTGCCAAACGCGTGCCTCGCAGCCAAGCCAGAAGTTCATTATTCACCCGCTGAGGAATCACAATCGGCAGACGCGTGTGAATCCGGAGTCGGCGAAGGTGGGGAATTTCGGAAAGCTGCTGGGTAATTTCCGCCAAGCGGCGATCGCGGGTCGTCAGCGGGTCGCCACCGCTGAGGATGACCTCCTCAATCGACGTTTCGGCAGCGATCTGCTCGAAAACCCCCGACCAAGCATGTCCTAACAATGCCTGAATGTAGGGGAAATGTCGCCGAAAACAGAAACGGCAGTGGACGGCGCAAGCCCCACTTGCTACGATCAAGAACCTGCCTTTATACTTTCCCAGTAGCCCGGGAGTGCGAACGGTTAGGGCCTCGTGCAGCGGATCGGTGACGAACTGCGGCACGTCGTCCATTTCCGCCATTCGTGGTAGGACTTGGGCCAACAACGGATCGTTGGGGTCGCCAGGACGAATTCGGGCCAGGTAGGGCTGCGGCACCAGCACGCGGAAGGCGGCCGTGGATCGGGCTGCCTCGGCCGCTAGTTCCTCCGGCAAACCAAGCCGGCGACAGAGTTCGACCGGATCGCGAATTGCCCGAGCGAGGAGGGTTCGCCAGTCCTCGCCCGCCGTTGCGGCGTCCGCGGAGTGGCCTGACTCGAGAGTAATAGCAGAAGTTCCCATGGATGGACCAATCGTAACATACTAATCGTGTCTCAGAAAGTGAAACGGAAAATCTGACGTGGGCAGCATCAACACAAGCGATTTCAAGAAGGGCCTAAAGGTCCAACTCGACGGCGATCCCTATTTGATGGTCGAGTGCAATTTTGTGAAGCCGGGCAAGGGACAGGCATTGTACAAGTGCCGCCTGAAGCACTTGATCCGCGGCACGACCATCGACCGCACCTGGAAGAGCGGCGATTCGATCGAATCGGCCGATGTCGAGGAGATCAGTGCGCAGTATCTCTACCGCCAGGGCGACAAGTTCGTCTTCATGGACAACGAAAGCTACGAGCAGTACGAATTGACTGCCGATCAGGTGGGTGACACGTGGAAGTATGTCAAAGAGTCCATGGTCTGTAGTATGGTGCTCTACAACAGCAACCCGATCACCGTCACCCCGCCGAACCACGTGGTTTTGAAGATCGAGTACTGCGAACCGGGTGCCCGCGGCAATACGGCCAACAACGTGACCAAGCCTTGCAAGGTGGAAACCGGCGCCGAATTTCAGTGCCCCGTGTTCGTCAATATCGGCGACCTGATCAAGATCGACACCCGCACTGGCGAGTATCTGGAACGGGCGAAGGAGTAACCGTACGCTCCACGACGATTTCCTACCCACCGCTTCCTGGCAGAACATCCGTCTCAGGGCCGGCCTGCTGAGGCAACTTCGCGTGTTCTTTCAGGGCCGGGGTTTCCTCGAGGTGGAAACGCCGATCCTTTCGACCGATACGGTCGTGGATCGGCACATCGATCCGTTTTCTCTCCAAGTCGGCCCGACCGGCGGGAAGAAGCAAACCCTCTGGCTGCAAACCTCGCCGGAGTTCGCCATGAAGCGGCTCCTGGCAGCCGGGGCCGAGGCTATCTATCAGGTCAGTCGCGTCTTTCGCCAGGAGGAGCAAGGTTCCCTGCACAACCCGGAGTTCACGCTTGTCGAGTGGTATTGCAGGGGCGATGATTTCCACACGGGCATGAAGTTAACGAGCGATTTGTGCGAGACGCTCTTGGATCGCGGGCCGGCCGAACTGCTGAGCTATGCCGAGGCGTTTCAGTATTACGTCGGCTTGGACCCTCATCGTGCGCACCTGGAAACGCTGATTGCAGCCGCACGGCAGTGCGACTCGCGGCCCCCAGAAAGCATGGCGAAGGAGGATCGCGACGGCTGGCTCGATTGGCTCTTGACCGAACGGGTACAGGTCCATTTGGGTGTCGATCGGCCGGTGCTGCTTTACGATTTTCCTGCCAGTCAGGCGGCCTTGGCCCAGATACGTCCTGGCGAACCGCCGCTGGCCGAGCGGTTTGAACTTTACGTCTCCGGCTGGGAGTTGGCCAATGGCTATCACGAACTCCTCGATGCCGGCGAATTGCGTCGTCGCAACGCCCGGGCGAACGAACTTCGCCGCGGTGACGGCAAGGCGGCCCTGCCCGAGGAAAGCCGCCTGCTCGCGGCGATGGAACGCGGCCTGCCGCCGGCGGTGGGCTGTGCCTTGGGATTCGACCGACTTGTGATGCTCGCCGCCGGGGCCAAGTCGATCGACGAGGTGATCGCTTTCCCCTGGGATCGGGCCTGATTGCAGGAGAACTGCAAAGTTCGGGGTCTGGACCCCTTCGCGTTGGTGGGCCTGATTGCGAACCGTGTGAGATCGCGTGTATAATTCCGGGTGGCCTGCTACTTTATGCAAGCGTCCCCCAACGGTACGGAACGATCATTATGGCTGCCAATCCCTGGAACCCTTACCGCGAGTCGCTGGTCCAAGAATCAGAGACCATCTGGCCTGAGGAGTTGAACCACATGAATCCGGCCGATCGGCAGCGGACGGAAGCCCAGTTGCACGCCGACCCGGCCAAGGCCGAAAAACTTGAATATATCCGTCTTTACACGGGTTTCAGCCGCCGCATCACGGTTACCGCTGCCGACATTGCGCGGTTGGCGGGAACGTGAAAAACGGAAGAATAGTACCTGGATAACAATCCCCATGCATTCCGCCCCCAAAAGCATTCGCGTCGATCTAGCCGAGCGGAGCTATGATATTGAAATCGGGGCTGGCAACCTGGCCGACACCGGCCGCTTCCTCAAGAACCGCGGCAAGGTTTCACATGCCATCCTCTTCACGGACCAGAACGTGCAGGAACCGCATGCCGTGGCCGTGGCCGAAAGTCTCGTCGGCGAATCGATCGAGGTGGCCATCGTAGCCGTTGTCCCGGGCGAAAAAAGCAAGTCCGTGGAAGTCGCGGCCGGCCTCTGGGAAGGTATGTTGGAACTCGGCGCCGATCGCCAGACGGTCGTCGTGGCCATCGGTGGTGGCGTGGTCGGCGATCTGGCCGGCTTCATCGCCGCAACCTTCGCCCGGGGAGTCCGTTTCTTGCAAATTCCCACGAGCCTGCTGGCCCAAGTCGACAGTTCCGTGGGCGGCAAGGTGGGCATTAACTTGTCGCAAGCCAAGAACATGGTCGGCGCGTTTCTGCAACCGTTGGGCGTACTCATCGATACGGCCACCCTCGGCACGCTGCCCAACCGAGAGTACGTTTCGGGGCTTGCTGAAGTGCTCAAATATGGCGTGATTCTCGACGCGGAATTCCTCGCCGATCTGGAAGCCAACGCGGCTAAACTCGTCGCGCGCGATCCCGAGACGCTCATTCGTGCGATTGCCCGCAGTTGCCGCCTGAAGGCCGACGTGGTCGAGAAGGACGAACGCGAGGAGACTGGTTTGCGGGCCGTCTTGAACTATGGCCACACCTTCGCCCATGCCTTCGAGGCCCTGACCGGCTACGGCGAACTGCTGCACGGCGAGGCGGTAAGCATCGGCATGATGTGTGCTGCCCGGCTGGCCCAGCGGCTGGGCCGGGTCGATGCGGCCTTTGTCGCCCGGCAGAAGGCCCTCACCGAAGCCCTTGGCCTGCCGATCAAGACTCCGAAACTCGATCGCGAGAAGATCCTTGCAACCATGATGCACGACAAGAAGGTCGAGCACGGCAAACTGCGGTTCATTTTGCCCACGCGCATGGGCCACGTCGAGCTGGTTGGCGGTATTGAACCTGGCGATGTGAAGGCATCGTTGGAATAACCGCTTTCAAGTGCATAGGATACCCCGGGTTTCGAGTCGCGATGCGTCTTTCGACCCCGAAAAGGGTCGCAGCGCGGCAGGGCTTCTCTTTTTCAACGCCAACGGCGTTGTGTCCCATTCCTTGAGTCGGCCATTTCGCGATCCAATTATTCGTGCCGCCCTGGGGACACAACCCCGTTGGGATATTGCAAGCCGCCAACAATGTCCTAAAACTAGCCGTGCAAAGATCCCCGCAAGAACTTTCCGGTGAAGTTCTCCTTCATCGCCGCGACCTGCTCCGGGGTGCCGGTGGCCACGACATCGCCGCCGTTCTCGCCGCCCTCGGGACCGAGGTCGATGATCCAGTCGGCCGTCTTCATCACGTCAATATTGTGCTCGATTACCACGACTGTGTTGCCCAGATCGACCAGCCGGCCGAGCACGGCCAGCAGTTTCTTGATGTCGTCGAAGTGCAGACCGGTGGTCGGTTCGTCGAGGATATAGAAAGTCTTGCCGGTATCGACACGGCCAAGTTCATTGGCCAGCTTGATCCGCTGGGCCTCGCCGCCGCTGAGCGTTGTTGACGACTGCCCGAGCGTCACGTAGCCCAGGCCCACTTCCTGCAAACTGGCCAGCAGCCGGGCGATGGCCGCGTGGTTCTGGAAGAACTCGACGGCCTCCTCCACACGTAACTCCAAGACGTCGGCAATGGAAAGGCCGCGGTAGCGAATTTGGAGTGTTTGGCGGTCGAACCGCTTGCCTTCGCACAAGGGGCACGGCACATGGAGATTGGGCAGGAAGTTCATCTCGATCCGACGCTGCCCCTGGCCCCGGCACTCCTCGCAGCGGCCGCCTTTGATATTGAAACTGAAACGGCTCGACTTGTAACCCAGGGCACGTGCGTCGCGGGTGCCGGCAAAGACCTTGCGAATCTCGTCGAACATGCCGGTATAGGTGGCCGGATTGCTGCGGGGCGTGCGGCCGATCGGCGACTGGTCGATTTCGACGACCTTGTCGATCTGGCCAGCTCCGCAAAGGCCCATAAACGGACCCGGCTTCGGTGCGATGCCGCCTAACTGACGGACCAGGGCGAGGGCGAGCGTTTCGTTCAAGAGCGAACTCTTCCCCGATCCGCTTACGCCGGTTACACAGATCAATACCGAAAGGGGAAACTTGGCCGTAATGTTCTTGAGGTTGTTCGTGGTCACGCCTTCGATGGTGATTGCCCGGGTCATTGCCACCGGACGGCGGCTGGCAGGCACGGGGATTTTCTCCGTGCCCGCCAAATAGCGGCCGGTGAGCGAGGCCGGGTTGGCCGCTACCTCGGCCGGCGTGCCCTCGGCGACAATCCGCCCGCCCTGCCGCCCCGCGCCGGGGCCAAGGTCGATGATCCAATTGGCGCGGCGCATGATCGCTTCGTCGTGTTCCACGACCACAACCGTGTTGCCGCGGGCTTGCAAGCCCTCCAGGGCCTCGATCAATCGCTCGTTATCGCGAGGATGCAATCCGATCGAAGGTTCGTCGAGCACATAGCAGATGCCGACCAATCCCGAGCCTAGCCCACTCGCCAGGCGAACGCGTTGCAGTTCGCCGCCACTCAAGGTTTCGGCGGGACGGTCGAGCGTGAGATAGCCCAGCCCTACCTTGCCGAGAAAATCGAGCCGGGAGAGGATTTCGCTCGTGATCGGCTCAGCAACGGGGCGACGGTCGGCTGGAAACTCCAAGCTTTGGAAGAAGGCGTAGGCTGTCGCGACATTCGCCGCAGTCGCCTCGTGGATCGCCTTTCCGGCCAACCGCACCGCACGGGCTTCCGGCCGCAGCCGCGCGCCTTGGCACTCAGGGCACGTTACCTGGGCAAGAAAACCCTCGCATACCGGGCAGGCGCCATAAGGGCTGTTGAAGCTGAAAGTCCGCGGCTCGATTTCTTCATAGCTGATCTTGCAGTCAGGGCAGGAATAGAGCGTGCTGAATAGCTCATCGCGCCATTGCGGCTGGGCAGCGTCACTGCGAACTTCCTCGCTGGCTAGCACCAGTCCGTCGCCATGACGGACTGCCAGGCGAATCGACTCGGCCAGACGCGGTTCGACGCCTTCGCGGATCACAATACGATCGACGACCGCCTCGATATGATGGGCCTTCTGGGGTGCAAGCTCTGGCGGCTCGTTGACCTCCAACATCTCGCCGTCGATCCGCGCGCGGAGGAATCCTGCCTTGCGGATCCCCTCGATTGCCTCGCGGTGCTGGCCTTTGCGGCCGCGAATGATCGGCGCGAGAATCATCATCCGCGTGCCGCTGGGCCGGGAGAGCAGCGTTTCCAGAATCTGTTCTGGCGACTGCTGGCGGATCGACGTGCCGCACTGGTAACAGGTCAATTCGCCCAGCCGGGCATAGAGTAGACGCAGGTAATCGTAGATCTCGGTGACCGTGGCCACCGTGCTGCGACGATTGTGGCTACCCACCTGCTGATCGATGGATATCGTCGGTTGCAGGCCCTCGATCAGGTCGACGTCTGGCCGTTCGAGCTGATGGAGGAACTGCCGAGCGTAGGGAGAGAGGCTCTCGATATATTGACGCTGTCCTTCGGCATGGATCGTGTCGAAGGCCAGTGAGCTTTTCCCTGACCCGCTGGGACCGGTGACGACGACCAAGCGATCGCGCGGCAAGGCCAGATCGAGGTCTTGCAAGTTGTGCGTCCGTGCTCCATGGATTCGGATGCAGCCGACCACTTCCTGGTTCATTTGCTTAAAATAGCGGTGCCTTCCCTAGCTTGCGGCGGACGGCGACAAATTGCCCGGCATGCATCACCCAATGCGCACCCAGCATGGCCAGCAGGGCCGCCACCGTGGGGGCATACTCCCGCATCTGCTCGGGGCCGGGGTCATCCAGTTTGCTTTCCGGGATTGCGTCGAGGGCGGCCAAGGAAGCCGTCTTGATTTTCGCCGCCAGATCCAAATAGACATCCTTCGTGGCAAACTTCGCCGGATCGTCTGAGTTCGCCGTTTCTTTGGTATAACCCTCTTCAAAGCCCTCCGGCAACGCCGGTGCTGGCTGCCCCAGCAAGCCAAGCATCTTCTTTGAACTTGTGATCAAATGCCCCATCTGCCAAGCGATATGGTTCATGCCGGGGACGGGGCGAAGCAAAAAATCAGCGTCCGTCAGATCTTGCACGTAGGCCATCGTGATCCAGTGGTTCTGTTCGATCTGCCAACGAATATGGTTTTTAAGCGACATCGTCAATTCTCCTCTCGGTAAAGATTTATTGGCTCTTCCGGTTTTAGGGGCAGCCTACGTCTCACTCCAGCTCACGCCTGCAATCCTACACGTTGACCTGAGGAAAGTCCATTACTCAAGTTTAACCCAGTACAATGAGATGATGAAAATGTTGGTTTTTCAATTTTAAGGTTAAGCAATATACCCATCATGAGGGAGGTACACATGGAACCGAATTTTGTCGAAGGCCGTCCGGTCATCGAGTATCCTTGCCGCTGGGAGTACAAGGCCATTGGCTGGGATGAGAACTCGATGCGCGGGGCAATCGCCGAGATCATGGCCGATCGCAAGCACGAAGTGAGCTTTTCCCGCACCAGCAGCGGTGGCCGCTATTGTTCATTGCTCCTGGTGGTCACGGTGGAAAGCGAGAACCATCGCAACGAGATATTCAGTGCCTTGCACGAGCACCGCCACATCTGCAGGGTGCTATAACTTCTATTTTGCCTATCTTTCCGCGGCATGTTCAGTGTGAACAGGCGGTACAAATATCCGCGGCCGCTGAAATTCTCACGAAGTTTCCGTGGCGTTCTACCGATGAGCAATAAGTCTTTTCCGTGCCCAGCTTCCAAGCCATCTCATCGAGGAGGGGACGCTAGATAAGGGCGCAAGATTTGAGAAAGTTTCTGAATGTCTAGCGTGTTGCGAAAGGATCTTCGCACCTCCACGGCCGAAGGAATGGCCGCCAGCGTAATGGTTGGCATTGGCGAGACCTATCTGCCTGTCTTCGTGCTGGTATTGAGCGGCAGCCAACTGGCCTGCGGTCTGGTGAGTACCGTGCCGCTAATGATCGGGGCCATATTGCAGCTCAGCACACCGTGGCTGATGCAAAAGTGCGGTTCATACCGCCGCTGGGTTTCGTTCTGTGCAGTCATCCAGGCGGCTACCTTCGTACCGCTTTCGATTGCCGCAGTCACGGGCCAAATGCCCTTGCTGCTCCTGTTCGCACTGGTCGCCGTCTACTGGGCTACTGGATTGGGTGGCAGTGGTCCGTGGAACGCTTGGATGGAAACGCTCGTGCCGTCGCGGGTGCTGGCACGCTACTTTGCTTGGCGGACACGCGTCTGCCAATGGGGCATTGCAGTGGGCTTCGTGGGCGGTGGCATTGCCCTGCAACTGGCCGAAAAATGGGGGATTTCGTTGGCCGTCTTCGGCCTCTTGTTTTTCGTGGCGTCGGCCAGCCGTTTTGCTTCCGCGGGACTTTTGGCACACCAGCGCGAGCCGCAGCCGCCGCGGAGTGGCTCGCCCCGGCCCTCATTGTCGACGATCTTCCACGCGCTGACCGATGGAGCCAATGGACGTTTTTTGCTCTATCTCATGGCAGCGCAGGCCGCCGTGCAGATTTCCGGGCCTTACTTCAATCCGTACATGCTCGGCGAACTGCATTTCTCTTACTCGTTCTACGCAATCATCGTTTGCACGGCCATCCTGGCGAAGATCGCCTTCCTCCCGACCGTCGGCCGGATTGCCGATCGAGTGGGAGTTCGCCGCGTATTCTGGATTAGCGCCACGGCTATTGTGCCCTTGCCGGCTCTCTGGCTAGTGTCGAACAACTGCGGGTATCTGATCGCCGTGCAGATTTATTCGGGAATGGTGTGGTGCGCCTTTGACTTGGCCACGTTTTTGTTGTTCTTCGAGACGATTCCTCGACAGAAGCGGGTCGAAGTGTTGGCTTTCTTCAATCTGGCGAACTCCGCGGCCATCGTTGGCGGTTCGTTGTTGGGCGCGGGCATCCTGGCGGCACTGGGGGCTAACCGACATACCTACTTGATCCTCTTTGGGCTCTCGACCATCGCGCGGGCGGCGGCGATCATTCTCTTGGCATGGATCCCGGCACGAACGGTAATTCGCGAGATCACTCGCGTGGTTCCTGCGCCGCACTACCTTCGCCCCGAACCTGCACGGATTGTTGTGCGCGCGGGAAAGATCCGTAAGAAGTGGGAAAAAGTAGCCGGCAGCTCGCGACCGTAGAACCCCGTGGCATGGCTTTCTTGTCAAGTCCCACAAATCTACAGTGTCAGGGCCAACTCTGTCAGGGCCAACTCTCGACAGTTCCCCCCCGGCCTGATAGGATAGCAGTGGATATCCTATCCTTCGGAAAGCCCCGCCGTGAACCAGCGAGGAAGCCACGACCCGACGCATTCGCAGGTATCATCGATTGGCCGCATCGATCTTATGTGCGACCAGTACGAGAAGGCTTGCCAGGCAGGCAAGCCCCCGTTGATTGAAGAGGTTTTGCTCCAGGCCCCCCCCAGCGAGCGTGACCGCTTGCTTGGGGAATTGTTGGAGATTGAACTCGACTTTCGCCAGCGGAGCGGCACCTTTCTGCAACTGGAAGAGTATCGCGGCCGATTTCCTGAAAGTGCGAACTTGGTCGAGAGCGTCTTCCGCCGCATCGTCAAAACACGCCGCCTGGGCGACTACGAACTTTTGGAGGAACTAGGCCGCGGCGGCATGGGAGTCGTTTACAAGGCCCGACAGATCTATCTCAACCAGACGGTTGCCCTGAAAATCCTTCCCCACCGTTATCTGGAAGACCCCCAAGCGGTCAACCGTTTCCGTCGCGAGATGCAATCGATCGGAGTGCTGAATCATCCGAACATTGTTCAGGCCTACAACGCGGGCGAGGCTGGCGGCATTCATTTTCTGGTGATGGAATTTGTCGACGGCATCAACTTGCAGCAGTTCGTCGGCACGGACATGCCCCCGGGCGGCCCACTCGGGGTTGGAGCGGCGTGTGAGATCATCCGCCAGGCGGCTCTTGGCCTTCAGCATGCCCACGAGCATCAATTGGTGCATCGCGACATTAAACCGGCCAACTTGATGCTCTGCCGCAGCGGCCAAGTGAAGTTATTGGACCTGGGGCTGGCCAAGTTTCATGCCGAGTGGCGAAGCGATGCTCAACCGCAGGGCCGCCTGACACAGCCAGGCGCGACTATGGGCACGATCGACTACATGGCACCCGAACAGTGGGAGAACTCTGCGGCGGCCGACATCCGCTCCGATATTTACAGCCTCGGCTGCACGCTTTTCTTCCTGCTCACCGGGAAAACTCCTTACGGGGATCCGGCCTACGACACCAGTCGCAAGAAGCTCATGGCGCACGTCGTTGCGCCCATCCCGTCGCTGGTCGAAAATTGCCCCGATTGTCCCCAAGACATGGAAGCAATATACGAGACGATGCTCGCCAAGGATCCGCGTGCGCGTTACGCGGACCCGGCAGAGGTGGCGGAGGCCATGGGCGAATTTGCCGATGCGGAAGAATTGGCCGAGGTCGTCGCCGCCATGGCGACCGACGATGCCTGGCTTGCCGCGAGCCGTGCCGATCTGCAAAGCCCCGAACTGGATACGGCCAAGAAGCAGGGGGCCGGGTCCGTGGGATCCAACGTCCGCCGCCGCTCACAGAGCCGGCGGATGGCCAAGCAGAGGTTCCGTCGCAATCTTCAATTCGTTCTCTTTGGATTGCTGGTGGCGGTGATTGTTGGCCTCTTGGCTTGGGTGGCAACTCGGCCAGCCAGTGATACTTCAAAAAACTCGACGGCGTCATCTGCCGCGATACCCTTGACCACTGCGCCGCCGATTGCCCGCAATTCGATTGCTGCCGAATTGGCTCTGCTGCCCGGGTTGAACGGCCCCTGGTGGCTCGAAGAAACGCCCTGGCTGACGCCCTTTCTGCGGCAGGCGATTGCCGAGAAAGTGCTCTCCTCCACCCTAGGTCAGGCTTTCCCGACCGACAATCCCAGTCAGGCTGGAAAGCCGGACGTACGTTCCTCCGCCGATCCGGCTGGAGTGCTTGGCGAACACTCCCAAGGATATCTCGATCCCAATCCGGCGGAGGTGCAAAAGTGGCTTTGGGAAGCGGCTGGACGATGCCGCGGAAACTTGTCACCCAGCCAATTGCAACTGCTCGACCAGCTCAAGACGTTCGCTAACAGCAGTCGCGGTGATGACGAGAAAGCAACCCGGACCCTCGTCGAGGTGTTGCAGCAGTTCCGCGACGGTCATCGCGAAGGCACGTGGTTGGCGGCCGACCTGCATACGGTTGCGCTGCTGCAACACCGCATCGCAGCCTTGCACACTGATGAGGCGATGGCCCTGGAAGCGAAGAAGAGTTACGAGAAAGCCTTGGACGCCTACTCCGTCGAGAAAAAATCGCCGGCATCCACGCGGCTGCTCTGCCTCGTCGATTCGGCCGTCTTATGCGCCGATGTGCTAGCGGATATGAAAGAAGCTAAGCGACGAATGGACGATGCACTGGCCGCCAGTGATTTGCCGGTTTTCTTCCAGGTCAGCACTCTTGTCGCGCGCGGGTCGATCGCGGCGGCTTCGGCCACGAACCCCGGTGAATACGAAGACCACCGCTTTGTTCTTGCCAAGAAGATTCTCAGCAGCATGGATGCCGTCAAGCCGAGCCATCCCCTGGCGGCGCACATTGCCGAGAGTTATGCCTGGAGCCTGATGGATCAGTGGAAGGTCGAGGAAGCAGGCAAACAGTTTCAGACTGCCTACCATATTCGCTTGACCAACAGGGAAGAGAAGAATCCCATGGCCACGATTTACGTTTTCCATAATCGCCACGGCACCGCAATGGCTTCCCGCTACCGCGGCAATCTCGATACTGCCAGGCGGATCTACAAGACGGTTGTTGACGAAGTCAAGGTTGCCCTGGAAGAGGCGGATCGTCAACGCGTCTTGGTGG
>Ga0118677_10005272_pt1 | contig 22747 bp, 20 predicted proteins | sample AliMusrvi5mmetaG_FD_86154 | JGI IMG/M metagenome (GOLD analysis project Ga0118677, IMG submission 86154)
TAAACTCTATTTTTTGTTTTTCTATTACTGTATCTATTTTAATATTCTCATCTGCACCTTTAGGTATAAAATAATCCAAACCACATTCCCCTATAGCTACCACTTTAGGATTTTTTACCAATTCTTCAAAATCATTTTCATTAAATAATTCATTCGCTGATTCGTCCGGATGAATACCGATACAAGCCCAGACATTTTCTTCTTCTGAGGCAAGTTTAACAGCATCTCTAGAATTAGAGAGATTAGAACCGACTGTTATTGTGCCGACACTGGCAGTCTTCATCCTTTCTAAAACAGTCGGAAGATCCTGACCATAATCTTCGAAAGCAAGATGGGAATGAATATCAATATATTTGATCATAGTTTATAGCTTACAGGTTTTAGAGACTGTCTTCAAGTCAAGAGTGCTAAAAATCACTAAATATGTATAATATGGTCTGTTCTTTAAAGATATTCTATACAGAGGAAAGGTTTGATAATGACTGAAACGTTCATTGTTCTCTATTTACTAGCCCGGACATATTTGGGTTGGAGAATTGAGTTTATGGAAAGACTTATCAAAAAACTCAGCAATAGCTGGATAATGAAAGAGGCTGTAAAAATAGCGGCAACAATTGAATTGATTTTCACATTATTGTCTGGAAGAGTTGATAGAAAAAATTTAGAACCAAAGTAAGACGGCGTTTGCTTCTGCAAACGCCGTCATTTATTTTAATCTTTTCTCAAAAATAGTGGCGCGACCGGAGATTTATTTGTTTTCACCAAATCCTTGATCTTTTTTGAAGTCTCCGGCATTATTGGATTTAGCATTCTACCTATAGTATATAAACGAATCACTAAATCTTTTATAATTTCAATTCCCTTCTCTTTATCTACCTTAACAATCTTAAATGGAGTAGTGTCCTGAATATATTTATCTGCTTCAGCAATTTTCTGCCAAACTAAATCCACCGCTTTTTGAATTTCAAATTTTTCCAACAAATCAAAGAATTCTTGTGGAATAGTTTTCTCTGGGATTGAAACAGACTCACTAAGATTAGTCTCTGCCATTTTCATTACCCTGGAAACCAAGTTGCCCAAACCATTAGCCAAGTTTGCATTATAAGCCTCCTTAAACATTTCGGCCGTCATTGGACTGTCTTCAAAAGGACTAAGTTCACGCGTGACATAATAGCGCATAGCATCCGTTCCATACTCTTTAATAAGTTCAACTGGATCAATACCGTTACCTAGAGATTTGCTCATCTTTACCCCACCAGCACCGGTCACAAAGCCGTCTATAATCACAGTTTTAGAGTTTGGTAATTTGGCTGCCATAAGCATTGCCTGCCACATAGCTGTCTGTTGTCTAAGATTATCCTTGCCACAATACTGAACCATACCACCGGTCTCTACCTGCCATTTATTGAATTTATCCATATCGATCGGCCAACCAATCGCTGAAACATAGTTTACTAAAGCATCAAACCACACGTACATAATATGATCGGAATCACCGGGTACCTCAATTCCCCAAGGCATCTTTGTTTTAAGTCGTGAAATACTAAAATCTTGCAAACCTCCCTCGACAAAGTTCTTGATTTCTTTAAATCTAAAATCTGGAACAACAAAATTTGGATTACTTTCATAAAAAGCCAAAAGTGGTTTCTGAAATTCAGAAAATTTAAAGAAATAGTTTTCTTCATCACGAATCTCCAATTCCCTATTTGGATGATCCGGACATTTGCAATCTACGAGATCAGAATCTGTCTTTTCCAATTCGCAACCAACACAATATTTAACCTGATAATTCTTTTTGTAAATAAAACCATTTTTATCACACACTTTCCAAAACTCTTGTGCAGATTTTATATGATTCTCGTCAGTAGTTCGAATAAAATTACGAGTAATCCCCTGTGTTTCAGTAATACCTAATAATTTTAGTAATCCCTGAAATTTTCCAGCGTAAAAATCGGTATAAGTTTTTGGATCCTGATTATTTTCTTGTGCCTTTTGAAATATCTTCTGTCCATGCTCATCTGTTCCGGTATTAAAAAATACTTCACTACCCAAAAGATTTTTGTAACGTGCGATTATATCTGCACGAACCATCTCCAAAGCATGGCCCATATGAGCCTCAGCGTTTACGTAAGGTAAGGTTGTGGTGATATAATATTTTTTTGATTCTGACATAAATTAAAATCGGATTAGATAATTAAAATCGAAATTTTACAGAATGATAACTAAAGCATATTCTGCAAGCGCAACTTCTCTCCCTGCTCTGTCTTATCTTTTTGAACATCATCAAGGTATTCCATGATAGCAGAAGTAATCGGTACTGACAAAATAATTCCCAAAAAGCCGGCCAATTTATAACCAACAATAAGAGATAGAATAACTAAAATCGGTGAAACTCCAATCACTTTTTTCACAACTAGAGGATACAATAAATGATTTTCAAATTGGTGAATAATTACATACAAACCAGCGGTGACAATCCCCAAAGTGACACCTCCATCAGTAAGTGCGGATAAAATACCTGGTACAGCAGCAAGAATTGGTCCGAATAGAGGTATGATTTCAAAGAGTCCCGCCATGACAGCCAAAAGTAAAGCGTTTTTCACACCAATAATAACAAGTCCTAAATAAACTAGGATTCCAACAAGCAAACCGAGTAGTAATTGTCCTTGCATATAATAGCCAATTTTTAATTGAGAACGTTTCCAAAGATCCAGAATATATTTTTCATTTTTTATCGGAGTAATCAAACGCAAGAATTTCTCCACTCCCCCTTCTTGCACCGCCAAATAAAAAGACAAAACCACAATCAAAATAAATGACAAAATACCTCCGAATACACCGGAAATTACTTTAACGAAACCTCCAGAGACACCAGAAGTGGCATCTTTAAATTGAAAGAGGATATCATTTAGAACGGAAGAATTCACACCTGAGCCATTTGAAAGACCTTCGACAAGCTGTTTGCTTCCAGTAATACTCTGCGACAAACTGTCAGCAATTTTACCCGTATTATAAAGTGTCGCATCATTCAAAGGGTTCCATAGGGTCAGAGTATCTAAATATTTTGGAGCACTACTCATAAGAGAAGAGGCTTCGTCGAGAAGTGATGGTACAAAGGTGTAAAGCAATCCAGCAAAAACAGAAATTGTGACAACGTAGGTAATGATAACGGCAAAGATTCGCTTAATTTTAAATTTTCCAAACCATTTTATTGCTGGTTCAATTGACGAAGCGATAACAACAGCCGTCAAAACGACCAAAACAATATCCATCATTTTGTATAACAAAAAAGCGCCTAGCAAAATAGCCAGTATTTTAACAATAGTTCCGCCACTTATAGATATATTGAAATCTTTTTCATCTCTAGACATAGGCATATAGTAACATGAAAATACGTATCGTAAAACCTTGAGGGGCGGGTCGCTTTGCGACCCGCCCCTCCCTTAAACTCAACACCACTCGCCGCCATTTTACACCCTAAAACTTCAATAAATCCTCAAATTCTTTCGTATCTGCAAACCTACCAATCAAAGCTAAATTCAAGCCTTTATCAACAAATATTTCTTGAGCTAATTTTTGAACATCTTCAGCAGTAACAGATTCAATCTCCTGCCTGACTTCATCAGCAGTCTTAATCGGTCGATTCATAATTTCCTGACCACCAAAAAATTCTGCTAAAGAGTCTGATGACTCCAAACTTAAATACATACTGCCTGACAAATACTGTTTAACTTTATTTAGTTCTTCCGGAGAGACGATCTCTGTCTTTAATCTCTTGAGCTCGCCGAGCAAAGCACTGATTGCTTCCTTAACTCTTTTATTATCGACACCAGCACTGACCGCTAGAGTTCCACAATCCGAAGCACCCTCATCTGTAGCTCGGACATAATAACAAATACCCATTTCATCACGCATTTTTTTAAATAAACGCGCGCTCATTCCCCCACTCAAAACACCAGTTAGTACCTGTAAAATCTTGCCTCTTTTATCAAAAACATCAAAAGTTCTTACTCCTAAAACCAAATGAGTCTGGTCCGTATCTTTCATGTGTATTTTGATCGCGGGCTTTATTTGTTCCTCAATAGTTTTTATTTTGGAACCCTTCTTTTCTTTTTTTATTCCCCCAAAAATTTTATTTACATCTTCCAATGTTTTTTGCTCATCAAAATTTCCCGCTACGACAATAGTCGTTGCGCCAGAAACATAAAATTTATTTCTGTAATCAACAAAGTCTTTCTTAGTCATTTTCTTCACATTTTCTTTCGTACCAGCTACAGACCACCCGGCTGGTTGATCACCATAAAGCAATTCACCAAAAATATCCCAGACTTTTCTTTGCGGTAAATCTTCATACATGTTTATTTCCTCAACAATTACGCCTTTTTCTTTTTCAATTTCTTTTTCAGGAAATAGTGGGTTTAAATACAAATCTGATACAACATCGAGAATTTTATCCAAATGTCGATAATCAGCCTTGGCATAATATCCGGTCATTTCTTGAGAAGTGAAGGCATTATAGTGTGAGCCAACTCCATCGAGTTCCAAAGCAATATCGGTCATTCCTGGTCTCTTAGTAGTCCCTTTAAAACACATATGCTCTAAAAAATGCGAGAGACCATTAATCTCTTTATTTTCAAATTTTGAACCAGCCTCAACCATTACCAAAACCGTCACTGTCGGATTATCTTTCATCGGAACAGTGATCACACGCATGCTATTGTCTAGAATTGTTTTTTTATACATCATGTAAATTAGAATAGCATAATTATTAAACAAAGAAAAAGCGAGACGTAAGTCTCGCTCTATATATTTACCGGCAACCAACAATATTATTTTGCGCCAAAATTCTGGCGCCTTGTTTCCGACCAGATTTTCCAAGTGTTTTTGGTGGTATTTTGCTAAATGTTCGAGGCTTAGTAAGCTTCTCCAAAAAACGTTCAGTATCTTTTTGGAGCTTAATTTCAAAAATAAGATCGTCCAGTTTTGGCTTTGGTGGCAACTGTGATTGTTCTTTTCCAAATAAACTTTCAGCCAAAACGAGGAACACCATTTTTGAGTGAAGAATATTATTCCGTCTTCGTTGCTCAGGACCAACACTATGGCCTATAACACCTACCGTTATTGAAGTCATTAATCAAGTTCCTTTCTAAAGATCTTTTGAATATTAAAGTAACACATAAAATATAAAATGCAAGCATCGATTTTATTTGATGCTTGCATTATCTGAGTGTCATGCTCCGAATGAAACAGAATCTCTAGCCGGCTCTGTGCCGACATTTGCAAAAGTTGGAGCTTGCGGAGTTCTGAAAAAAGGAAAACTTTTGCCTTGAAGTTGCGGCGCGCAAATTCCACCTTCACCAATACCTGACGAATCATCATTTTTTTCTGGCAAAGCATCCTTTTGCTTAGTCGGAGAAAAAATACTGGCATCAGATTGTGAAATTATATCCAAGGTAGGAACTCCACCGCCCCGTTTATCATCTCTTTGTGGAAAAGGTGACGGAGTACGATGAGGACTTGTATATTCAAAAATCCCTCTAAAACCGCTGCAGTCAGTGCACATACTTTTTTCCTTTCTTAATTAATGAACTGATTTAATTAAAAGATTATCACTTTTAACGATAAAAACAAGGTTGAAAACTTCTTGTTTGTTAAAAGTATTAAAATATCGATACAATAGATTTTATCTGTTAATTGGTCATTGAGCAATCCAGAGCCATGTTCAAAAAAATAGATAATCCTAGTTTGCTTCGGATTACCTCGCAAAGACGAAGATACTAAACAAATTAGAAAGTATTAATATATAAATTTACGGCAAAAATAATTATTGATGTCGTTTTCTTCAGTCTGTCATTGCGAGGGTATTCCCGTGGCAATCCAAGAAAAAATCACAATAGTCTATCAGCTAAATCTTTCCATTCCAAATTCACACTCTCTATCAACTTTATTTTATTTTTTCTAGATCCAGCTTTAATTTTCTTTTCTCTTTCGATCGCAAAATCCATTGAACCAAAAACTTCGTAATAGACCAGTTGATGTATTTTGTATCTACTGGTAAAACCTTTTATAACATTGTTTTTATGCTCATAGATTCTCTTTGCTAGATTACTAGTTACACCAGTGTAAAGTGTACCGTTTCTTTTATTTGCCAATATATACACTGCTGGTATTTTATTTTCCATACTTTTTATATACTAAAACTAGATTGCTTCGCTTCGCTCGCAAAGACAGATTCCTATTTTATAGGAATCTGTCTTTTATAAAAATTAAATTAATTTATTCTTTAACGCCTGAAGTAGTTCAGAAACTTTTACCCTTTCCTGTTTTCCAGTATCTCGATCTCTTACAGTCACGCAATTATCCTTCTCAACAGTATCGAAATCTATGGTCACACAGAAAGGCGTACCAATTTCATCCTGACGTCGATATCTTTTTCCAACATTACCATTATCATCAAACATTACTGCCCCAAACTCTTTTTTCAAATTTAGAAATATTTCTCTAGCTTTTTCAACTAAAATTGGCTTATTTTTCAATAAAGGAAACACCGCCACTTTCATTGGAGCAATATTAGGAACAAATTTCAAATAAGATCTAACCTCCCCATTCATTTCATCTTCAGTATAAGCATCAGAAAGAACCGCTAAAACGGTTCGATCAACACCAAAAGAAGGTTCGATACAATGAGGAATAAATTTTCTTTCCTCTGATTTGGTCGCCTCTTCATCTAAATATATTAAATCTACCCCGCTTGATTGCGAATGACGGCTCAAATCATAATCTGTTCTGTAAGCAAGACCGTACAACTCACTTCTTCCAAACGGAAATTCGAATTCAAAATCAATCGTTCTTTTCGAGTAAAAGGCTCGATCAGCATCTGAAACTTCCAATTCATATACGTGTTCTTTTTTCAAACCGATCTCTTTTGTCCAATCAAGCATTTCTTTTCGAAAATGCTCAAAGGTATCTTCCCAACCAACAGGCTTAATTAAATATTCGATTTCCATTTGTTCGAATTCACGAGACCTAAATATAAAATCTCTTGGAGCAATTTCATTCCTGAATGCCTTACCAATCTGTGCCATACCAAATGGCAACTTTGGGTGAAAAGAATCAACGATATTTTTATAATTAACAAACATCCCCTGAGCTGTCTCCGGTCTTAAATAAGAAATAGATGAATCCCCCTCTATAGCACCAACGCTAGTCTTGAAAAGCATGTTGAACCTCTTAGCTTCACCAAGTTTTCCGCCACACTCCAAACAAATTACTGTGTCTTCCAAATGATCCTCACGAAATCGTCGTTTACATTTTGAACACTCCACCAATGGATCAGAAAAACCCTCGACATGCCCTGTCGCCTGCCAAACTTTTTGATTCATTAAAATGGCCGCGTCCACACCATACATATCTTCCCGATCCAAAACAAACTTTTTCCACCATAAATTCTTAATATTATTTTTTAGTGCCACACCAAGAGGAGCATAGTCCCAAGTACCAGCAAGTCCTCCGTAAATTTCCGAACCTTGATATATAAAGCCTCGGCGTTTGCACAAAGAGACGATTTTCTCCATTAATTCACTATTTTTTTCTTTTTTATTCATATACAAATATACTAACCTAAAATGATTTTTCTTGCACGCATTTATAACTATGGCACCACCTGACCGCTATCAAACTTGAAATATGGGTCACTTGAAAGGTCAGTAGATAATGAGTCACTCGTTCCTCCAACTTGAATTCCTGTAAAACTATCTTTACCAGACATTGTGGCCGCATTGATAAGAACAGGAGTGGTACCAATTTGACTAACACTAGGAAGTAATGAAACTTGGAAAAATATTTCTCTCGCTGGTGAGGCACTACCGGTACCAGCCAAAATATTTCCAACATTCCAAACAATTTGCCCAGTACTGCTATCATAATTAATCTTCTCATTTGTTGGACTAACAAAACCTAACCACTTAACATATGACGGTAAGGAAGAAACAACCTTAACCCCAGTTATATTATTAACATCCGCTCCAATAGACCAACTAATTGTATACTTCGTCTCTTTTTCCGCCTTTGGTGGAATAGGTCCGCTGTTAGTAAATGGCCCGACATAATAAAGTCCTTTTGCTGCAAAAGAAGCTTCCGCCGCAATTTTAATTGATTTTGAATCAGTAAATAGAACTTCTGATACATTATTACCTTGATCTGTTCTTGTTCCACTCACAGATAAATCTAAATATATTTGAGGATTACTTAAGGCAGCACCGGTAACTGAATTTGTAGAAAAACTACCAACAGTAAATTTAGCCGTACCGGTTTCTCCAGGTGCCAAGGACGCCAGAGTTGGATCCACAGTCTTATTAAAAATAATTGTATTATCGATTGAACGATAAAATCCCCCATCAACTTGAACCGTACTTTTATCCAAGGCATTACCTCTGAGTTTGATGGTGATAGATATATCAGAAACCGGATATGGCAAATTATTTTGCCAAGTAATAGCACCTTCAACAGGAATGCCTGGGAAGGCAACAACTTGGTCATCAGAAACTCCGCCCAAAGTTAAATCAGCGCTTACGAACGGTCGTCTAATTGTCACCGCCGCATGACTGGTCGTAAATTGTGTACCTAGAGTATATGTCTGTCCACCTGATCCGCCTACAGTAAAATTAAAACCTCTCTCTTCACCTTCCTGACCCTGTAAAATTCCAGAAATCTTTATATTAACAACTGACCCTGGAGCCATGTCCCCGACCAACCAAGTGTCATTACCTGACACTGGTTTTTGGTTAGAACTTTTATAGGTAAAGCCAAATGGATACTCAGCTTTAAGTAATACGCCCTTGATTACGGTCTGAGAATTTGAAGTAATTGTCAGATTAAAATCAGCTGATTGATTTGTATTTATTTCAGTTGGATTAGAAATAACCAGAGACACCGGCGCTGAGCTTATGACGATATCGATTGTTTTTGTTTTGGTGAAAATAGCATTTGAACCAGTCATTTTATAATCAATACTAACAACGATTTCTTTCTTCTCATTTTCTTTACCAAATAAAATAATATTGGTATTTTTATTTATATCTTTCCCGGCCAATAAATCCCCCAAATATTCCGCGCTCCTTTTTAATTCTGTAAGTGGGTCAGTTACCTTATAAACTCCGGAAGGAAAATTTATCTGCATATCAATCCCCAAAAGAGAAATATTGTTGTTATTGATGATTTGAACATTCAAAGGAACCGTCTCACCACTGGCAACGGAAACTGGAGTTTTAATAATGATATCAATGTTATTCCCTGAGACGACATTTCCACCGCCCAAAAATTTAAACGCAAAGACGCCTAAGGCTATTAGACAAAAAACAACAGCCGCTATAAGGAAACCCCAATATAGTGATGAACTTTTTTTCTCACCAGTATCTGCTGATCTGGCAAATAAAGTCTCATCATGTTGCCAATCCGTATTTATATCAAAAACTTTTTTTGGCAATTCATGTCTAATATTTCGATTAGATACTTTATCTTCCTTAGCATACAAAACTTTCTCTAACTGAGTTAATTTATTTTTAGGATCATCATACATATAGATAGTATTATAAGTCTAAAACCGGAAGTCTTCAAGTAAAGAACATGGAGCGATTGTCAAATTTCAATACATTATTTGACCTATTTTTATAAATGAGTCTCTTTTAAGGATTTGTTTATTTCTTCTACCGCTTTAATCCTCAATAAAGACATCTCTTCTAAAAGAAGACTATCCCAATATGGAGATTCTACAAATTTATTAAGGTCACCAAGATTACCAATATAACCAAGTGCACTCAATATTCGCAGCGCCATTAGTGCTTCAAAACTTCCTAATAGGTCTTTTGAGACTTTTTCTTGTTTTAAAAAAGTCATACCAGAATTCAATAATTCAAATATCTTTTCATTCTTCTCTTCCCCATGGAGAAGTCTCAATAAAAGAGAAAAGATCCTGCTAAGAATTAGAAAATTTTCGGAAGATACCTCAATTAAGCTGTCATTCCCGCGCAGGCGGGAATCCAGTTCTGATTCTTCTGGATCCCCGCTTTCGCGAGGATGACAGAAATTGACAATTCTCTCTGCTCCCGTAATTCGCCACATTTCCCTACCTCTCACTAGAGAAATTTTCGTATAGCAAAAATCTTGCAGACTGTAACGCAATTTAGATTTTAAATGCCTTATTCCTTGAGCTGAAGCTCTGATTAAGCCAAAATCTTTTGTAAATAAGAAAAAAAACTTATTGGCTTCACCAAAATTTAAACTTTTTAAGACATACGCTTCAGTGTTATAGATACGGTGCATAATGGTTTATTTTTTTAGATTGCCACGGGAATACCCTCGCAATGACGAGATCGAGAACTACAACTCCCCCGACATTATCAAAAGCGAAGTCAAAGCGCTTGGTAAACGAAATACTCCGGCATAATGGGTAAAGTGACCCTTATTTTTTTCGATTATCACGTCCGCATCTAATTTTGAAGCAAACTCTTCTCCAAGATACATAGGTACAATATGATCTGTTGTTGAAAGAATTAAGGTATAGTTTCTTGTCATATCTCGTAATTTAGGCCAATCGATATTACAATCACAAAAATTGGAAATAAACGGAACTTGCTGCATTCGACAAAAGCCAGCCACAAAAACCGCCCCACCAATTTTCCTATCTCCAGAAAGACCCGCCAAAAAATTTGCAATGGTAACACAACCCAGACTATGCCCTAAAAAATATGTATTCTCATCTATATCCCCCGCGTATGTTTTAATAGTATCCAGCCATTCATATAAGATTGGGAATATCGGGTTTGGCATTTGTGGGGCAATTACTTCAAAACCTCTTTTTCTTAGCTCATCAGCTACCCAATTTAACCACACAGTATCTGGACCCGCCCAGATACCGTGAACGATAACTAATTTTTTTTGTGGCTTATTTATCACGATTTTATTTTGAAACTTTTATTTTAAGTTCCATCTCATCAACTTTAATGACTGCTCCATCTTCAAAACTCTCAAATATGATACTTTTCAAGAGAGTTGCTTTCTTGATTTCAGCCTCAAATTTATCAACGAAAGTCTTAGTATTAGCAGAAGTAGAAACTTTTAACACCGCCAAATCATTCGGATTTAACTTTTCTTGTTTACGAAGTTCTTGAATACCTCTTGATAATTCCCTAACCCACCCCTCTTCACGAAGTTCTGGAGTAATATTTGTATCTAGTTCCACATCCTCACTTATTGCAGTATCCACAACAACCTCTTTGACATTCACTTCATCCTTTATCAATTCAAAATATTTATCTCCATCATTTTTTAATTTTGAGGTTTTAATTTTTAATTTAAGCAGTGGTTGTCTTACTTTTAAACCAGCTTTTGCCCTCGCCTCCAATCCAAACGAAACTACTTTCCTTGTTTCCGTCATCTCTGCAAGTATTTGTTTTTCTTCGGTTGATAATTTTTCGTAAACTGGCCAATTTTCCAAGTGAACACTTTCCTTACCGTCGTAGGATTTAACTTTTTGGTAAAGCTCCTCAGCATAAAATGGCATCGTTGGCGCCAAGACTTTTGCCAACTCTTCTAATATATATCTGGTAGTCTCGATTGCTCCAGTCTTATCCTTAATATCATCTGATTTGAATCGGTCTCGAGAGCGTCGCAAATACCAAGTCGATAAATCATCAACGAAGTCAGATATTGGTCGAGTTGCTCGATCAAGTTCATACTTATTCATCGCTTCGGTTGTTTCCGTTACCAATTCTTTCAAACGACAGACCATCCAACGATCAAGAATATTTTCTGAAGTCGGCACAAAATTCTTCACCGGTGCGGCATTATTCTGACTATACATTTCATAGAATGAATAGACATTTTGCAAGCGCATCAAAACTTTCTTCACAACCTCATCTACTGATTTTTCAGAGAAACACAAATCTTCCGCCTTCATCGCTGGGCTTGATAATAGATAATAACGCAAAGCATCAGCGCCGTACTTGTCAATAATCAACATCGGATCAGGATAATTTTTCAAGCGCTTGGCCATCTTCTGTCCATCAGCGGCCAAAACGATTCCGTTAACCACGACATTTTTGTATGAAGACTCACCGAACAAAGCGACTGACAAAACAAGCATCGAATAAAACCAGCCTCGAGTCTGATCAACTCCTTCGGCAATAAATTCAGCTGGAAAACCAACCTGCTTTTTAAACATTCCAGGATCAGGATTAAACTTGTCCAAATTTTCAAATGGATAATGAGCTTGCGCATAAGGCATAGAACCAGATTCGAACCAACAATCAAAAACTTCCGGTACTCGCTTCATTTCACCACCACAATCACAATTTAAAACTACCTGATCAATATATGGTCGGTGCAAATCTACTTCATAATTTTCATTGTGTGGAATTGGCGAAAAATCTAATTTCTTAGTTTCAGAATTTTTTATAAAATCATGAACTTCATTTCTCATGGCAATCGCCTCATGGTGTGTCATACCATAAGCGCCGGCAAACAAGAGCCAAGCGGGAGTATTGTGTGTGACGATCAAAATATTCTTGTCTTTATTCTTCGCATTAATATCATAAAGACATTCGGTCATTCTATTCTTTACATCTGTATAATTTTCACCGCCTTCTGGCTTCTTGAAAAACTTATCCTCTCTAGAGTTGAAAAACTTCTGATATTCGGCGTCGGCTTTACCATCCATCACTCCACTGTAAAGTTCGTGCAAACGATCATCAGTGATTATCTTATCAGCTGGCAACCCTATTTTCTCCGCAATTATTTTTGCTGTTTCTTGAGTCCGTGGAAATGGTGATACATAAATAACGTCTATCTTTTCACTTCTCAACTTATCCCCCGCCTCAGCCGCCTGAGTCCGGCCTAAATTAGTCAATAAATGAGGTACTTTTGGATCAGAACTGATTACTCCCAAAACATTATTATCAGCCTCTCCATGTCGGGCCACGAAAAAATTATTTTTATTACCGGTTCTCTTTTTTATATCCGCGATTGAACCAATAAATTCTTTGGCCTCACATTTATTACATCTCCAAACAGGCAAAGGCGCACCCCAAAAACGTGAACGAGAAATCGCCCAGTCTCGAGCCCCTTCAAGCCACTTGCCAAAACGCCCGTCACGAATATCTTCTGGCACCCAATGAATTTTTTGATTAGCTTTTACCAATTTGTCAGCAAATTTAGTCACCTCTACAAACCAAGAAGATGTTGCGTAATTCAAAAGCGGAGTGTTACAACGCCAACAATGTGGATAAGAGTGAACAAATTTTTCCTTGGCAAATAAATGTCCTTCGTGAGCCAATTTTTTCAAAACTTCGATATCGGTCGCTTGTGAATTCTCAATTGGCTTTACATCCATTCCTACCCAGTCAGTCACTCCTTTCTTGAACTTTCCGTCTGTACCAACATGCTGGATGAAAGGTAAATTATTTTCTTTACCCAATTTCATATCGTCTTCACCAAAAGCTGGCGCGATATGTACGACTCCAGTACCGTCTTCAGTCGTTACAAAAGTTGCTCCGTAGATCTTGAAGCCATTCTCTCGATTTTTTAGCTTATCATTATTATAGTAATCAAAAACTGGCTTATATGACTTGCCCAAAAGCGTACTGCCAATAAATTCTTCAACAATTGCGTAATCTTCCTTAATTGCTGACAATCTAGCTTTCGCTAAAATAAATTTTGCATCCGAAGACATTACTTTTATCTTTACATATTCAATTTCAGGATTAATTGCCAAAGCTACGTTTCCAGGAAGTGTCCAAGGTGTGGTTGTCCAAGCCAAGACAAAAGTACCTGGCTCATCAACCAATTCAAATTTAGCAGTCACAGAGATATCGGTAATGTCTTTATAACCCTGAGTCACCTCGAAATTAGATAGAGTCGTCTCACAGCGTGGACATAGATGCATTGACTTGAAACCTTCATAGACCAAACCTTTATCGTTTAATTTTTTAAAAATCCACCAAATAGTTTCCGTATAAGAAGTGTCCATCGTCTTGTAGTCATTTTCCATATCCACAAAACGTCCGGTTCGAGGGACAATCTTTTTCCAATCATCAACATAAGTCAAAACGCTCTCTCGGGCTTTGGCATTAAACTTGTCTAAGCCATAAGCTTCAATATCTTTTTTGCTTTTTAAATTGAGTTCCTTTTCGACAATGTTTTCTACAGGTAATCCATGACAATCCCAACCCCAGCGTCTTGGGACATGTTTACCCAACATAGTCTGATAACGTCCAACCATATCTTTCATTGTTCCAGCTAAAAGATGTCCGTAATGAGGAGTCCCGGTCGCAAATGGTGGGCCATCGTAAAAAACATATTCCCCGTTTGGAGCTTCTTTATCTAAAGTTTTCTGAAAAATCTTATTCTCTTCCCAGAATTTTAAAGTCACTTCTTCCTTTAAAGATAGCGGGCTTTTTACAACATCGGTAGGTGTCGTGACTTCGCAAACTTGGGGACTTTTTTTATTGTCTTTACTCATAATTTTTATATAAAGTTAGATAGTCATCATAGCAAGTTTTTGGCATAAAAAAAAGGTCGCGTTACACTTGCATGTAACGCGACAAATCCCCCTACTGTCTCACCTATCCCTCCGCATTTTGGCTAAATAATTGCGATTGTGAGCACAACGCTCAAAACGATGATGAAAGTAAAAACCATTTTTCGAAGTTTCTTTTCCTTCAATGCCTGATTCCACTTCATCTGTCTTTTCGTCAGAATTGATTTCACAATATCCTCCTATAAAGAGCCTTGTTTAGTAAATGTAGTTCGGTTCCCCATTAGAACCAACCAAGACCGCACGACAACGACGAACCTTGTGTTCGAAACGCTGCCTGGCCGGAGTTGTTTCCGTTTCCGTTTCCACTTCAATCTCGACATGAACAGGAATCAGATCCTGAACATTCAAATCGGCCTGATATCCGCCCATGCGAACCAAGTCATTCAATTTGAGTGTCGCAAAGCGGCGGTCAGCACGGTGCACAATTTGGCGAAACGGCTTCAAGCTTTCAGCGGCCATATAGTCCGCTTTATTACCTGACTCCATCACCCCGGACATTCCCTTGTCGCGACTGTTCGCTTCGGCCCGCAGCTGACGACCAGCTTTGGGATGATGAACTAATTCAATAACCAGTTCACCAGCTACCGTACGACCAATCACCCGACGAGAGAAACATCCTTTTCCGTTGATCTTCATAAAAATTTAACTCCAATATTACTATCAAGTATCTTATCATCGCTCGATGATATTCACAGATAAGTATAGCACATATTGGAATAAAGTCAATAGTAGATAAATGCAATAGAAACGGCCCCGATGCTTCGCATCGGGGCCCAATAATAAACACCTCACAGCAAGCTGTTCCCTCGCTTTGCTCGGCGAGGTGGTTTATTTTGAGAACCCCTCGGTTCTCAACGTTCGCTTCGCTCACTGCTTTCCGCCACGGAGAAACTCCCGTTTCTCCGACCCTCTTCCCATAAATTCGCATCATCTCTGTAGCTTTACTGAGGGAATAATGCGAATTTATTAAAAAAACCCTTATTCTCCATCTTTAAACAGAACAGCACCCTGAGCCCGTCTAGTGTTTAAACTCATCGGATTGCCTACCCTACCCCGGGTTAAATCACTGGTGGCCAAAAGGGTTTGGTAAAATACATCCCTTTGTCCTGATTCGACAAGGATAACTTTCTTTTTTTGATGAAAATCACATTCAATAATTGTCTGCTTCTTTTCAATCTTTATAACTTCAGTCAGTCTAACTAACAATTTTCTATTTCGACGACGTTTACGTTTAGCCACTGTCATATTAACTTCCTTAAATAGTTTAAACAAAAAAATGAACCGTTTTAGTTCTACTAAAAAATTAACATAGAAAAAATAATTTGTCTATAAAAACAGACGAATCACTATTTACATATTAAACCTTATCCCATGCCATTTTTAAATTAACTAAATTTTTCTTGGCTTAGTGTCTTGCAATATGTTTCCATAATTTTAGATATCCATTGCGTGAAAATGGCAACGGGATTTCGTCCTCAATTTTAAAACCACCCTAGGGGTGGTTTTAAAATTGAGGACTTCACATTCTCTCGGGAACCTTGATGCCCAAAAGATTCAAACCATTTTTTATAACCTTGGCGAAAACTTCCGTCAGAGCAACTTTGTATGGAGAGTACATATCGTCCTTATCAACAATTTTATTATTAGCATAGAAAGTATTGAAAGTTGATGCCAAATCCAAAAGGTAGGTCACGATATAATGTGGTGCCAAATCCCCGCCGGCTCTTTCCACGACCTCACCAAATCTTGAGAGAATTTTTTCCAACTCAAAAGTTTCTGCTGGCATTTTCAGTAAATCGGCCTTAATACCATTGTTCATAGCTTTCTCACAGACTGACATCGCGCGCACATATGAATATTGCAAATATGGACCAGAATCCCCTTCGAAAGAAAGTGACTTATCAAAATCAAAAATAATATCTTTACCAGCCACCTGTTTTAAAATAGAAAATTTTAGAGCACCGACAGCCACAATTTCTGCCACAACATTCTTTTCCCTGTCTGACATCTGGCGATCCTTCATCTTTTCCAAAACATTTACTTTTATATCTTCTAACAGAGATTCCCCTGTAATTACTTGTCCGGTTCGTGAAGACATTTTACCAGATGGCAAACGCAACATTCCATGAGAAAGATGGGTCGTCTTTTTTGCCAAATCTGGATATATCTGCTCCAAAGCCTTTAACATAACCTTAAAATATTCATCTTGTTCAGAAGCGGTAATGACAATGGACTTATCATATGGAACGCGGTCATATTTGTACTTTGCCAAACCGAGATCTTTTGCATCATAAGTAGGCAATCCTTCGCTGTTTATGAAAACACGGGTATGCAAACCATAATTTTCTCCGCGAAAAATAACGGCGCCATTACTTTTTTCAAAAACGCCATTATCAATATTTTTAAGGACAAGTTCTGTGCCAAACTTTGTTGTCTGACTTTCAAAGAAGTATTCGTTGAATTTTGTATCCAGTTTTTTATATATTTTTTCAAAGGCTTCAAGAGATACCTTCCTGCCCACATCATAAATATGATTTACGGTCTGATCATTGCGCTCATAAACCTTTTTATTTATCTCAACAATCTCCTTTTTAGCAGTTTCGTCTTCCTCATATTTTGTCGCCCCCAAAGCATAGGCCTTGCCCCAAATTTTAGGATTTTTGCCAAAGCCCAAAAAATTACCAAAAAAATCTTTTTTAGTTTCCGGGCTATCAATCAACATTTTCCTAACGCCCCAAATAGTTTTGGCCACATGAAGTCCGACATCACCTTGATAACAAGCACGAACAAGCTTCGCCCCGCCAGCTTCGATTATTCTTGAGATAGACTCCCCGATTGTGTTGTTCATCAAATGACCAATATGAAAATCTTTGAATGGATTAGGGTCGGTATATTCAACGACAACCAATTCATTATTATATAAATTATTTCTTCCGTAATTATCACCGTCGGTCAAAATTTCTTGATCAAGATCGGTGAAAAATTGTCGTGATAGATAGAAATTTATAAAGCCCGGACCAGCGACATCAATTTTTTCAAGACCGACAGGCATATTGCGATGAATTTTCTCTTTTATTTTTTCAGCCAACTCGCGAGGGTTTTTTATTACTGATTTTTTAGAGAATATCAAAGAGACATTAGTTTGATAGTCGCCAAATTTCAGATCAGCTGTTGGTTCTACAACAAAATCACTGAGATTCGCTTCAATCCCCAACTCTTTCAAGGCTTCTTTAATAGTCTTTTTTAAGGTATTTCTGATATCCATTGTGTCATCAGTATAATACAGTGGGCTCAAAAACACAAAAAGGATTTTATGACATTATTTATCTCCCCATCTTTTAATTCTCCACCCTAAAAACAAAATTATTATCCCCGCGAGCGAGCCAAGCCAATTTCTAACCAAAAAAGCTAAAGCGTCCAAAAAGTAATTTAATAAGTAATTATACCAACTTAAGCTTTTATCATTTGATTCATTACCAGAAATAGTTGTTGTAGAAACACCCAGAACCTTACCTTTGGGTATTACCGATGAAACCGTGTTGGTCTTTGTCGTTTTATTCTTACTATTAGTTATTGTCCGATCTGAGTTAGCTGATGGAATTGGTTTTTTGTAACTTTCTATATTATCAGCCATGGTTGCAGTTAATTTATCAGTTTTAGCAACCACTAAAGAAATAGTACTTAAGGCACTTTCTTTAATAATTTCAGCGTTAATCTTCCTCACTATACTTATATTTTCCTTTGAACTTTCATAAGAGACCAAAGCCTTATCTGCAGAAACAGATGCCGATATCTTAACTTGAACATCATGTGAGCCTGGACTTGCCACCCAATCAGTAGAAACATCTATTAAGCTGTTATTGTTTGAGAGAAATACTTTTTTTGATATTTCAATGTCATCAACATAAAAAATAGCTGAACCAGAAAAATCAACGCCTGAATTATTTTGTATACCAGAGTAAATTTTAATACTATCCCCATCATTAATTGATAATGTAGAATACCAAATAATAGGTAAAATTCTTGCATTAATTATTTTTGGTGTCGAAGAAGAGGTTTGCGCAAAAGTAAGTAAAGGAACACAAACAAAGCAAATGAGGATAAATAACGATGAGCGACTTTTCATTATTGAGTGATTATATTTTTCTTATTAGATCTTACAACAACAAATCTAACAATGATAAGAAAAATGATTAAGCCTATAATTGAAAAATAATACAGTCGACTGTCTAACTGAGATGCATTTTCAGATTCAACACCCAAAACCTCTCCCAATGGCACATCTGGTGTTGTTGCAACAGCTGTATTAGCCGGTACCGACACTAACGTTGTACTTGTAGATAAATTAGATTTTACTTCCTTAATAATTGGGGCATCTTTTTTCACAACAACAATATCTTTTACAATTTGTTCAATAAATGGCTTAGCAAAAAACTGGACCACAAACGTGGTGTTGTGTCCCTCATATACTCCTTTAGAAACACCGATACCAATTTCAGTAAAATTTTTATTTAATAGGTTAGCTTTGTGTTTAGCAGAATTAATCCATCCTTCAGTCACATCCGCTGACTCTGTATAATCCACAGCTAGATTTTCACCCGCATAACTATATTTATAACCAACTACATCGAACCAAACCCATGGTTGCTCCCCTAAGGGACCGGTATGAGAAAAATAACCTTTAGCTGCCATATCATCAGCCTTCATTTGTGCGGCTTTGGTCAGGAGATCACTTACAGAAAGTGTTCGCTCATTATTTGATAATCTAAAATTATTTGTTTCTAAAGCCAATACTGAAGATACTACATCAGCAAACATAGACACTTTTGAAGATATCGGTGCCACTATCTTTTCACTTAACGGAGAAATAAATAGGAGGATTAGAGACAATCCTACTAATACAAAAGATAGACTACTCACATAGTTTTTCTTTGGCTTATTCTCTGAATTACTGTTTTTACCAAAATTCAACATATTTTATATGAGATAGTATACACTACAAAAGAGTATATGTAAATATACAACAAAAAAACCACCTTGTGGTGGCTTTTTGTATATAAATTTAAAAGAATTATAAACCAGCAGCTGATCTTGCAGCAGCAGCTTTTTCTGGAGAAATTGCTCCAATTGAAATCAACAATTCAACAAACTGTCTAAGATTAGCACCTCCTGTAGTAGTTGGGGCTGTTGTACCGTTTAAAGCAGCTCTAGTTAGTGGGCCAACAAAGCCTGTTTGTGGTAAACCCTTTTTTGCTTGATATGCTTTTACAGCTACCTTAGTAAGAGGTCCAAATGATCCAGAGATAGGACCAGTATAAACTCCCTCTGAAGTTAATCTGGTTTGTAATTCTGTAACATCACTGTTTGTCATTCCATAACCTAGATCAATATTGAAAACGAATGTTTCAACACCGAGAACTTTACCTGAAGATGGTGAAGTTGTAATCACTGGGGTTGGTGTCGTGTGATTATTTGCACCTGCTCCCAAAGCGGCTGTTCCATTCCATAGGCCGTTAATAATTGGTGCACCTGCACCTCCACCATAACCAAAAGCTGTTCCGAAACCGATAGCTGATACGACTAGCATAATAGCTAATGCGACTGCTGTTTTTGTATATTTTTTCATTATTTATAAATTATATTCCTACTAAAACCCGACAATTTATGTTATAACATATACCATGTTATAAAATTAATAGCAAGTATCTATGTTAACAATCTTATTGCAAAAAATAAAACAAATATTGAACCATAAAGTGATATTAATATCTCTTTTATTTCTTCTAATATTTGGTGGATACTTACGTTTCTTTAATTTATCTTCGCAGTCATACTGGATGGATGAGGGCTACACTGTAAATGCGGTTATGTCTATCACTGGACACGGGGATACTGTTTTAGATTCTGGCCAGAACTACTCTTGTTTTACTTACTGTTACCCGACAGCACTACTGATAAAAATATTCGGAGCTACACCTGAAACTTACCGTTTGCTCGCTACCCTCGCAGGCTTACTCCTCATCCTCGCTATCTTCTTCATCACTAAAAAACTTTTTTCAAGAAATATTGCCCTGCTTAGCTCTTTCTTTATGACTTTTTCATATTGGCAAATTGCTTGGTCCCGCCAAGCTCGCTGGTATACCCTCTTTACCCTATTCTTTTGGCTGTCATTATATTTCTTTTATCAGTCTTTATATTCAGAAAATAAAAGATATCTAAATGTTGTCCTTTGCACCATTTTCACAGTTCTATCTGTCCTAACCCATGGTTTAAGCTATTTATTACCAGTTATCTTTATAAGTTGGTTACTAATAGACCAAATAATTATTAAGAAGAAATTTAACTATAAAAAAATCTCATTGATAGTAGTTGGGGGTATAATTATCTTTTACATATTCAATCTCATCTCTAATATTAATATTATTGGTTACCTACTTACTACTTTTAAACTTCATTATGTCCTACCATACTATCTTAGTTTTTATTTACGTAATTACTGGCTATTTATTATACTAGGGTTGGTTGCTTTATTTTCTAAAGAAAATAAATACAAAAAGGAAATGTGTTTGTTACTCTTCACTTTAGGTACCTATTTCATTTCCCTTTCTTTCTTTACCGATATTGTGCATTACCGTTACCTATTCCAAGTCACACCAGTCTTCTTTATACTTGGTTCTATTGGGCTACTTAGCTTACATCAGGATATCAAGCCTCTGTATGGCAAGATAATACTCTGGATAGTTACGCTTGGCCTATTTACGACCATAGCGGGCGGTGTATTCATCCCGCAGACAAATTACTATCTTGAGTCAGATAATCCAGAATCTTTTGACCGCCCTTACTATGCCTATACACCACAGCCAGATTGGAGCGGCGCCTATGACTATATAAGGATGCGCAAAAAAGCTAATGAAGTAATTGTCAGTAGCCTTCCGCAGTTTAATAAAATATTTTTAGGCGAGGCTGGTTATTGGATCAAGTATAGTTATTTAGGTTTTGACGACACAGCCGAATATAGCAAAAACAACAAAGAGTATTATGTTAACGCTGAAATAATAAATAATTTGGCGGAACTTCAAACTCTTACTTCTTCAAAACACGGCTATATTGTTTTTGATTACATGGTAACCCAAGGCCGTATCTCTGATGATATTTTAAATTATATAAATAATTCACTTTCCCTTGTTTTTCATGAAAAAACTAACTCATATTCTGAAGTCTGGGTATATAAATTCTAACCATTGCAATATGTTGATAAATATGGCATAATCTTGACTTAATGAATAAAGTAAGAGAATACATAAAAAGCTTGGCTTTGAGAGTTAAGACGACTAACTATAGGGCATTAGCTAAACAAACAGCTAAAGACCCCATATTCTGGGTGCGGTTTTCAGCGTATGCTATTCCCCTAGCGTTTTTGCTATATGTGCTATATATGAACTTTCTGCCTTTTGGTTATAACAAAACTTTTATCATAGAAGTGGGTGGGCCAACTGATACCAAAGTGTCTGAATTCTACTTGGAGCCATCACCTAGCCTGTCAGATAGAAAGGTGGCGCCGGATGGCACACCCTACCGTGAACTGAACGGCTCAGCTTTTGCCATATTTGAACCTAAAGCCATATTAAAAGATGCCGTCATTACCGTCTCTGTAGAAGGCCTAGACGGTGACAATTCCGGCATCTCCCTCATCCCCCCAGTTATAAACCTAGACCCCTCTACTATCACCTGGGATCATTCCTGGGACTTTGCCACCTCTATACCGCAGGATTTAAAAGGTAATGCTTTTATGTTTGACGGTGAAGCTACCTTTAATGGCCGTGATACCCGCCTAGAACTGCCAAATTCCGCTGATATGTTTGAAGATGGTCCTTTTACTGTGTATGCCGAATGGGAGCCAAGAGATAGTGAAAATAACGCTCAGCAAATAGTGGGTCACTTTAACTGGGAGTTATGGCAGAATAAAGATAGTGTGGAGTTTCGTGTGGGCCGTATGAATAACGCCCAGGGTCCGGCCTATTCTATTAAATATCCTATAGAAGCAGAATTCTTTAATATCAAACACACTGCTGTAGCAATTTATAACCCTGGTACAAATGGTTATATTGATTTGTATGTGGATAACAACTTAGCAGGTAGAACTTATTTTAATAC
>Ga0118677_10005273_pt1 | contig 22745 bp, 16 predicted proteins | sample AliMusrvi5mmetaG_FD_86154 | JGI IMG/M metagenome (GOLD analysis project Ga0118677, IMG submission 86154)
TTTTGTGATTTTTTGTTGGTTTTGTCACTTACATTTTACCATAAAAGTGGAGAAAAATCAGTAGTTACCTTACTCTGAAACCCTTGATTTCATTGGAGTTTTGGAGTTTCGCAATAGACTAGGAAAAATTTATATTTAAGGAGACTGTATATGGAAAAAAAGATTAGAGTCGGAATAATTGGCTGCGGCGGCATTGCGAACGGAAAGCACATGCCCAACCTTGCGAAAAACAAAGATGTTGAAATGGTTGCGTTTTGCGACATAGTTAAGGACAAAGCAAATCTTTCCGCCGCAAAATTCGGGTTCAAAGACGCAAAGGTTTACACAGATTACAAGAAGTTGCTGAAAGACGAGAGTATTGATGTGGTTCATGTCTGCACACCGAACCGTTCCCACAGCTTTATCACGGTCGCCGCTCTTGAGGCCGGCAAGCATGTTATGTGCGAAAAGCCGATGGCAAAGACTTATGCGGAAGCAAAGAAAATGTACGAAGCATCCGTTCGCACAGGCAAGAAGCTGACAATCGGTTACCAGCAGCGCTGGAGGGGTGATTCTCTATACCTCAAAGAGGTATGTGAAAAAGGCGAGCTTGGTGATATTTATTACGCAAGGTCGGTAGCGCTGCGCAGAAGAGCTGTACCTACATGGGGCGTTTTCCTTAACGAATATGAGCAGGGCGGCGGTCCGCTGATTGACATCGGTACCCACGCGCTCGATTTAACACTTTGGATGATGAATAACTACAAACCCAAAATGGTGGTTGGTACAACGTTCAAAAAAATGGGCAAACAGACAGATACGGCTAACGCCTGGGGAGACTGGGATCCGGAGAAGTTTACGGTTGAAGACTCCGCATTCGGCTATATTGTAATGGAAAATGGAGCTACTATCGTTCTTGAAACCAGTTGGGCGCTTAACATCGCGGACCCAAATGAGGCGGTAATGATGCTTTGCGGCGACAAAGCCGGAGCGGATATGTTTGACGGACTCAGGATAAACTATGTTAAGAACAACCGGCAGGTTATAGAAAAACCCGACTTCCGGTCAGGCGGGGTTGCATTTTATGAAGGCGCATCTTCGGATCCGGCGGATCTTGAATCCAGAGCATGGATCGATGCCGTTAAAAATGACAAAGAAGTCAGTACAAAACCCGAACAGGCATTGGTCGTTACACAGATTCTCGAAGCAATATACAAATCGGCAAAGACCGGCAAGCCGGTATTCATAAACGATTAAAATAGAAAAGCTTAAAGGAGGGTTGTTCATGAAACTCGGAATAATTGTTGACCCCGATAAAAGAGGTTTCGAAACTGCTGTCAACAACGGGCTCTCTTTCATTGAAATCTGCAATAATGTCGGCTGCGATACAGAAGCTATTACCGACGAAATTCCTTCGATAAAAATATTGTGCAAAGAAACCGGTGTTGCGATCGGCTCGGTCGGAAGATGGGGAACCGAGAAATTTGATAAAGCCGGAAGTGTAATTGAGGAAGAACTCCTCGCCGGTTATTCGCTTATTGATGCGGCTTCCGAACTCGGCAGCCCTGTGTTTAATACCGGTATAAACTATATTGATACTATCTCAAAATATGAAAACATTAACAGAGCAATGGATTATCTTTACAAACTTATCGAATACGGGAAACCAAAGGGCGTTAAGATTGCCGTTTATAACTGCCGCTGGAGCAATTACATTGTTGATCCGGCTATGTGGGAAATATTTCACGGGCATATACCCGAACTCGGCATTAAATATGACCCGACACACTGCATCAACGAAGGCAGCGGGGATTATTTAGGCGAGATGAGGGATTGGGGTAAACGTTTCTACCATGTCCATATTAAAGGCACAATCAATGTGAACGGCAAGCATGTTGACGATCCGCCCGCGGGGCTTGATCAAATCAACTGGGGCGCGTTTATGGGTGTTCTTTACAAGGTGGGGTATGACGGAAACCTCAGCATTGAACCGCATTCAAGCACATGGTTTGGCAAACTTGCGGACCCCGGTGTTGCTTTCACGGTTAAACATATGTCACAATTTATTTTTTAGGAGATGTAATAATAATGAAAAAAGCAATTCAACTGTATACGCTGAGAGACCATATAAAGACCGGCGAAGATATGCTCAATATACTTGGCGAGGTTAAAAAACTGGGCTTCGAGGGAGTGGAGTTCGCAGGTTATTACGGGCTTTCAGCACAAGTGCTTCGGGCGAGACTGGATGAACTGGGATTGATAGCAGTCGGCACACATATCGGGCTGGAGAATTATGTACCCGGAAAAATTGAGGAAACCCTGGAATTTCACAAGATACTGGGCTGTTCGGTTATCGGTTTGGGCGGAGCGCCTACCCGTACCGCCAAACAACTAAAATACACCTGCGGTATCTTGAAGACTGCCTGCGAGCGGGCGGCAAAGGACGGAATAAAGGTTTATTTCCATAATCATTCCAGCGAATTCAAACCGCTCAGGAACAAAGTTGTGCCGATTGACGCGCTGAAAGAAGCTTGTTATCTGCAGGTTGATACCTACTGGAGTTTTGTCGCGGGCGTTGACAATTATAAGTTCCTTACCGAAAACCGTGACAGGATTGTTCATATTCATCTGAAAGACGGCATTGGCCATCACCCCAAGGCACTCGGAGAGGGCAACTGCGATCTTGCGGCCATCATAAAAGCGGCGAAAGAGATTGGCCTTGAATGGGCGATTTTGGAAAATGACGATCCTACGCCAAACGGTCTCGCTGATGCGGCCCGCAGCATGGAATTTATGAAGAAAAACCTTTAATAGCGGTCGTTAGCCGCGGTGATTGGTTTTCCGTCTTGTTTTTGGATGGTCAATGATCGGAAGAATTTTGTCAGATGCACCGCGGTTAGAGTAACACTATCCAGCATCTAACATCTAAAGTCTAATATCTAAATTGGAAAGGATTGAATATTATTATGAAACTTGGCGTATTTACCTGCCTTTTAGGCAATCTGCCCCTTGAGAACGCCCTTAAGTACTTCAGCGCACTTGGCATAGAAATGATTGAAATCGGCTGCGGCGGATATCCCGGCAATTCACATGCGAACCCGAAAATTTTGCTCAACGATTCCGGAAAATTTGCGGAGTTTAAGGCTCTTATCGCCAAATACAACCTCGAAATCAGCGCGCTCAGCTGCCATGCCAACCCTGTTCACCCGAATAAGGAGCTTGCAGCGGATTTTGACAAGGCAATCCGTGATACTATTCTTTTAGCGGAAAAATTAGGGATAAGCCGGATTAACACATTCTCCGGCTGCCCCGGTGACTTTGAAGGCGCAAAGTTTCCCAACTGGGTAACCTGCCCCTGGCCAAACGACTTTTCAGAGATACTTGAGTGGCAATGGAATGAAGTGCTGATCCCTTATTGGAAGGATTTGGTTAAATTTTCAAAGGCACACGGTGTTGACAAAATAGGGCTCGAAATGCACCCCGGATTTTGCGTTTACAACACCGAAACGCTGCTTCGGCTTCGTGCGGCTGTGGGCGATGAAATCGGCGCTAATTTTGACCCGAGTCATCTGATTTGGCAGGGAATGGAGCCTGTCGCTGTCATACGCAAACTGGGACCGGCGATTTTCCATTTCCATGCGAAGGATACAAAAATCGACAAATACAATACCGCTGTGAACGGCGTATTGGACACGAAGACATACACCGATGAAATTAACCGCTCATGGATTTTCCGCGCAATCGGTTACGGAAACGATACCTCCTATTGGAAAGATATCATTTCTAATCTTCGGCTTGTCGGGTACGACTTTGCGATAAGCATTGAGCATGAAGACAGCCTTATGAGCCAAAACGAAGGGCTGACCAAAGCGGTTTCATTCTTGAAGGATGTGCTGATTACAGAAAAGGTCGGAGAAGCCTGGTGGGTATGACAAAAGGCGTTAATTAAAATAAACAGCAATAGGAGAATGGATGGAATGGTCAAAGGGAAAAACATTGGCGTTGGGGTTATCGGTTACGGCGGGATGGGCAGCTGGCACACAAAAAAAATTCAGGAAATCAAAGGCGCAGAGCTGATTGGTATTTATGATATTCTTGAAGAGAGATGCAAACTGTCCGAAAAAAACGGAATTCACGCTTTTTGCTCAAGAGAAGAACTGCTGGCGGATGATAGAATTGATCTGGTTACTGTAGCGACACCGAATGATTTTCATAAAGAGATCGTCATTGCCGCTTTGGAAGCAGGAAAAAATGTAATAAGCGAAAAACCTGTCGCAATGAACAGCATCGAGCTTGAGGAGATGATAGCCGCGGCAAAAAAGGCCGGAAAGCTTTTCACCGTTCATCAAAACAGGCGCTGGGATGAGGATTATCTGACAGCAAAAAAGATAATCGATGATAACATGCTTGGCAGAGTTTATAACATTGAATCAAGAGTCCAGGGCGACAGAGGCGTGCCGGGAGACTGGCGCAACAGAAAAGCGCAGGGCGGCGGAATGGTTTTGGATTGGGGCGTTCATCTCCTTGACCAGTTGCTAATGCTCAAAGAAAAGCAAAAGCTCATTTCGGTTTATGCTCAGCTTACTTTCATCACATCGGATGAGGTTGACGACGGTTTTAAGACTATGCTTAAATTTGACGACGGAACAACCGCTTATGTTGAAGTTACAACCAGTAATTTCGTTAAATTGCCGCGCTGGTATATTCTTGGTGAAAACGGTTCGGCGCTGATTGAGGACTGGGGACTCAAGGGAAAAATCATTAAGGTTTCCGACTGGGAAAACCGCGATGCTGTACCTGTATTAGCCGGAGCGGGTTTAACAAAGACCATGGCGCCGAGAACCGACGACACCATAAAAAAATTCAAGCTGCCGAAGGTTAAGTCTGATTGGGGCGCGTACTATGAAAATGTTATCGCAGTCCTAAACGGTAAGGAAGAGATACTGGTAACACATGAACAGCTGAGACGTTCAACAAAGCTTATGGAAGCAATTTTCGAATCCGACGCATCAAATTCAGTGATTAAATTTGAGGATTAAACCTCTTCAGGAAAAAAACGATGCCGCCCCTTTTGAATTCACTTGAATTTCGAAAGAGGCGGTTTGGTTTAATGATTTAATTGATTGTGGAAACATCAGAAAGCCGTACGCAGGCAGATTAAACAGTGACATCTGTTGCGCTTTGGGAGATTGTTGTTGCAGCACCGGCTTTGTCCTTGGAATTGCCGGTATCGTTTGACACCCGTCCCGCTAACAATATAATTCCAAGGCAAAGCAAAAGGGCAGCGGCAACGGCCAATATCAGCTTTAGTGCAAGATTCTTTTTGCTTTCAACCTCTTCGGGAGGAGTATTCTGTGCTTCGGTTTGAGCCGGGAAGCCCACAAACCCACCGGTTTCAGCATAATCGGTCAGCATATTAAACATTGTATCAACAGCAGCTTCAATAAGCATGCGTGGTGTTTCTCCCGGTTCGCCGAACACCTTTGCAATCCTTGCGCGCAGTTTATCAGCAAGGGTTATAAAGACAAAAAGCCGTCCGCCGTCATTTTCGGAAGAGAAAACATTTGATATTGCTGCTCCGAGCGCGCAGGGACTGTTTTCTCTGGCTTGGCGGGCAAGGTCGGCGACAAATTCTTTCTGAGACAAGCTGTTCCTTTCTTCGTTGCAGTTAACAAATTGAAATGCTTTCTCAAGGTTCGCGGCATCTTTCAAGGCGTTTTTTATAAAAGCGGAAGACTTGGTTGAAGCCACTGCAACGCTCAAACCGTTTGATATCAGTATGTTAACGATTCGTTTGGCATTTTCATCATCAAACACAGGAACAATTGCAGCAGGCGCAACAGCCGGGTTTTCCTCACAGGCAGAGATGAACTTTAAATAATCGTAAAAACCGTTTTCAATGATACTGTCAATTCTGCCGGGGTCAAGCGGCAAAACCGCTAAATATTGCTTGCCTGATTTTGTAGCAAAGCCCGAGAAAAACCCATCCTCTGAAAAGAAAACAGTTGCTCCCTTTGGTATAAGCGCATGGGAAAGGGAAAGTGATTCCAAAACATCCCCATTGCATTTTGAGATGATATCAAGAATATTCGAATTAGTTTCACTGCCAAGATTTAATGCTTGAAGAAGCTGCCTTTTAAATGTAAGAAAAAGCGAACCCTCAACCCCGGCAATTATTATATTTGAGTTTGAAAAGGCTTTTGACAAACCTTGGAACATTTCCTTGGCGCTGCTGTATGTGACAAAGACACCCGTTTCGGGAAAAAACGGCAAAGCACTCTCAACAATCCTCTTTTGGGCATGGCTAATAAAAGCGGATTTGTTTTCAACAAGTGAAAGCAAGCTTATTTTGTTGGCCACGGAATCACTTCTTTCTCAGTCTATATTACAAAAAATCAGCTTGGAAACCATTTGTCGGCATTGATGTATGGATCGGTTTGCCCTTTGGCGGAATACCAGGCTTGCGGGTAGCGCGGACTTTTGTTAACACTTGCTGCAGATGTGTTGACATCCTCGCTCTCTCCGGGGCGCAGCATTCTGGCGACCACGACCAAACGGGCATCATCAAAATCGTAAGTGCAGGTTGAAAGCGTTAATATTTTATCTGTCGGAAGGATATCGACGCCTGTTGAATACAGTTTCCGTTGATCAAGTTCCTTTATGTATGTATTGAAAGTTTCATCGCTGCCCAGGGTTTTAAAAATATAATTGAAAACATAACCGTTATCGCCGGTTTTCTCGGCGTTTGTAACAAAAACGGCATAAATCTTCCATTTGTGGTTTGCATAAAGCGTGTCAAATTCGATAAGCGGATCTTTTTTAAATCCTTCTACCGTACGAAGTTTTTCCAAAGGCACAAACATCGCGTTGGAACCATATCTTGTGTTGTGCCCGAATATTACGGTATTTCGGTCCAGTTCCTTAATATTATTATAGTGGTCAACAAAGCAGCAGCCAAATTTTGATTGTTTATTATAAAAACTTTTTTTCAGATAATCCAAATTATTTTTCCCTTGCACAATCGGCATATTGATGCCTATTCCGGGTATTTCAAGCCAGCCGGCAAAGTCCTGATTAATAGAATAAAGTTCGGCATATTTAAGCTGCATACCTGCTGGAAAATTAATATTGGAATATTTGTCTTTCACGGATGACCAATCCTTAATCAGGCTGCTGTTGGTTTTCACATCTAACGCTTGCTGCGACTGCCGGTAATTTAAATAGGGTGAAACAACATAATTGTCAAATAAGATGACACTGCATACAATCATTGTCAGCACTGAAATGATTAATACTATTTTACGTATAATCTCGCCGAAGCCGTCGTCTTTTTGAGGAAAAACAGCGCGCAGTTTTTGTTTAAAGCTTTTTTTTGATTTTGAAATATTCGTCCCCTCGTTTGCGGTATCGAAAAGATCAGCCAAGCCGGCAGGAGAAGAACCGGTTATATTTTCGGCCTTCAACGCTGCTTCGGGAGCAGTTCGTTCCGTTTGTTCTGCATCTAAACCGATGGGTTTCTTGTGAATTATTTCCGCAGAATCGCTGATTTGATTTGAATCTGCTTCAATTTCAGGTAATTTAGCAATATTACTTGTTTCGCTGGGAACGGGTTTCTCCTCTTTTTCCTCCAGCGCCGGTTCATTAAAAATTTCTTCGGGTGCTTCATATACTATACGCATGTTTGCGAGGAAATCGGTTACAGTAACTGACGGAGAACTGCCCTTTTCAACAGGATTTTGCTCAGCCGAAGGGGAATGTACGACCGAAGCCGGTTGCACATAACTGCTATTCACAGCTGAAAAACCGGGATATTTTCCATCAGGAGCTTGATAAACAATTCTCAAAGATGGGTTAGGCGCATCAGCACCTGCCGGTACGGAAACGGAGTGAGTTGTTGCTTCAGGCATCTGAGCAGAATTGCTGCCAGGCTCGATATCTGATTGAGGTTGTTTCTGTGGAGAAAGAATATCATCTTGAAAGGATTCCGTTTCGGCATTTTCCTTTTCGTGATATGTATAGGGCTCAACGGATGAGGCCGCAAAAATTTTCCTTATATCATCTAAAAATGCTACGGCTGAAGTGCTTTCGGGTAAAGGCAAGGGGGTTTCTTCCTCAGCCGGTTCTTCTTCGCCGGGCTGTTCCTCAACAACTTTCGGAACTTCTTCAAAACCTTCTGCCATCTCTCCGATGTCAGTAGACTCTAGCAAATCATCCGGAGTTTCTATGATTTCAGCGGTTTCGTCTTCCTTTTTCGGTATTTCTTCCGAATCCGTCTCCGCTAAATCGTTTTCGGCAAGTAACTCCGGCACATCTCCTTCAAGAACCTGAATTTCGGGCGGAATCCCCGACTCAAGTTCAACAAGTTCAGCCAAAATTAGTTCGACACCATTGCTGTTGAACTGGGGTGAAGGAATATCGGAATCGGAAATATGCAAAAAAGAGGGAAAAGCGTCAAAGCCCGTATCTGCAATGGCACTTTTTGAAGTGCCGGGCTCAGGTTCCGGTAAACTTTCTTTTTCAACAACAGCTTCTTTTTCGGCAACAGCAGACTCATCCGCACCTTGCGCGTTAACGCCGGCTTCGGGAACGGGGATTTCTTCCTCAGGCTGGCGATTTTTTCTTTTCAGCGATCCGAAGAACTTTTTCCTGACGGGAAGTTCATAAGACTCTTCAGCTTGCTGTTCATCTGCAGGAGGAGCATCAGCGATTTCCTCTAACTCTGCGACATCGTATTTTTTACGCAGTTCATCAATGGTGACACCGTCAATCATATTATTAACATTGATATCCGCAGATGTGTTATCTATTTCATTTTCTTCATTGGTTTTGTTATCCGACAATGTTCTTTCCTCCCGGCTGCAATTCGAAATATATTGATTTTGCGCGTCAATTATACCATCTTTCGCTGTTGATATAAGGGTTTTTTAAGCCAAAGTGATTATACCAAACTTGAGGCCGGCGGAAATCCGGACGGTTTTTAACATTTGCGGCGTCAATTTCCTTGCTCTCGCCCTTTCGCAATAGGCGTGCCATTACAACAAGCCGTGAGTTTACAGCGTGGCCGCTGAAATCGTTATCGTGTGTACAGGTGGAAAGCGTGAGAATTTTGTCTGTATATCCAACATCAACACCCGTACTATAAAATGAGCGCTGATTTACCTGGTTTAGATAACCTTGAAATTTTGATCTTCCTATTTCGGGGACAATATAATAGAAAAAGTAGCCGTTATCGTCGCTGCTTACTGTGGAACTGATAAAAACCGCGAAAACCTTCCATTCGTAATCCGTGAAAAGAGTTCCAAACTGAATTATCGGATTTTTTATAAAAAAATCGGGGCTTTTATATTTATTCAAATCGCAAAACTCCTGATCCTTTGCCGCCGCCGAGTGGCCGTAGATGATGGTGTTTTGGCTTAATCCGTTGAATTTGTCACGGTAGTCAAGAAAGATATTTCCTGCTCCGGTATAATCACCGTAGAAATTGTTGTAAAGATAGTGATAGTTGTCATTGCCTTGCATGACAAGCGTATCAATGGATGTGTTCGGTAATTTTAACCAACCTACAACATCCGGGTTAAGCGCATAAACAGTTTTATACTTTTCAAGCATGCCCTCAGGGTATGCTCTCTTGCTATTATTTGGCAAAAGCTGCGATATTAAATCCGGCTTGCCTGCGGCGGTGGTTGTTTCGATTCCGGAAGTGCCGGTTTGGGTTGTTTGCGCGGTTTCCCGCGAGTCTTTAACCAAATAATAGTTATTGACCGTAAAACCCGAACAAACGAAAATTGTGAATGCTAAAAGGACACAAAAAACGGCTGAAAGCTTTTGCTTTGATTTACCGATGAAAGCGGGAAATCCGAATATGAGAAGTGACACAACCAACGCGAGTTTGCCGATAAAATCCTTAAGCGTTTTTTTCAAAATATTAATATATCTGTGCATGAAAGCCATGAGCGCCTCCTAAGACTTTACTGCGTAAAGCCTTATCATGTTTAAAGCACGGGATGCCGTGACATACCGGTTATATTCTCTGTCGTTTGTTCTGCCGGTTTCAAGTTTTTCAACAGATACATTATTAACATCGGAAAGGGCAATAAAGCTGAGCCCGGCGGGTTTCCTGCTTTCGTCGCTTTGAGGTCCTGCTATGCCGGTTATTCCAATACCGATATCGGCACCGCTTAAGGTTCGCACACCCTTTGCCATTTCAATTGCGGTTTGTTCGCTGACGGCACCGTATTTTTCAAGCGTTTCAGCCGAAACGCCCAAAAGATTTATTTTTATTTCATTGGAATATGAAATAATTCCGCAGTCAAAAACCTGCGAGGCACCCGAAATTTCCGTCAGCCGTTTTGCCGTGTAACCCGCTGTGCACGATTCCGCGATGGCTACCTTCAAACCTTTCTCAGTAAGCAGTTCAACGACGCGTTGCTGCAGGCTGTCAACATCAATCCCGTATATATAAGTGCCGAGCCTGTCAAGAATCTTCCTAATTACCGGGGAACAAAGTTCCTCGGCTTGTTCGGCCGTTTTTGCCCGCGCGGTGACCCGCAGCAATGATTCACCGTCTTTCGCGTAAGGAGCAACGGTGGGGTTTTCATTCCAAAGCAAATCATCCGCGAGCTCCGCCATCGCGCTTTCGCCGATTCCGAAGGTTCTTACCGTATGCGAGATGATGACACCATCGGAGTATTTTGAAAGAAAAGGTTTCACATCATTATTAAACATTGGCACAAGTTCGCGCGGCGGACCCGGGAGCAGGATAATGCATTTGCCGGCTTTTTCGCAGGCGATACCGGGTGCGGTGCCGTTTTTGTTGCGGAAAACTGTGCCGTTTAACGGGACAAATGCCTGTTTCTTATTGCTTTCAGGCATTGTTATATTTTTGGTAATGAAATAGGACTCTATACCGGCAAGAATCTCATCGTCAATAACAAGTTCAAAACCCATGACCTTGCAGCAGACCTCTTTTGTTATGTCATCCGCGGTTGGACCCAACCCGCCCGAAGCGATTAAAATATCACTGCGGGAGAGAGCATCGGTAAACAATTCCGCAAGACGCTCGGGATTGTCGCCGACAGTACTTTGCCGGAGCACCGAAATACCGAGCGCAGCCAACTCAACGGAAAGAAAACGGGCATTCGTATTAAGAATGTCGCCAAGCAAAAGCTCGGTTCCGACAGATATTATTTCACATACTGGCATTAAAATTTCAATTCCTTTCAGAATAGCATATATCTAATTGATTACGGTTATTTTAACTCCGTTAAAGGCTTCAGCCGCAAGAACCTCAACATCCAGAACACTTTCCGCTTTTTCAACATACTCGAGTTTCGGGCGGGTCCTCGGGTGCTTCGGGGTGAAAACCGTGCAGCAATCCTCATAAGGCTGAATGGAAATATCGAAGGTTTCTATTTTGCGGGAGGTTATGATAACCTCATCTTTGTCCATGCCTATCAGGGGACGAAAAACCGGCATTGAGGTAACCGCATCCGTGCAGGCGATTGCGTACATGGTTTGGCTTGCGACCTGCCCGACGCTTTCGCCGGTGATAAGCGCTCCGCAGTCCTCACGCTGGGCAATTATTTCGGCAATCTTCATCATGAACCGGCGCATAATTATTGTAAAAAGCTCCTCAGGGCAGTTATCCTTGATTTGTTCCTGAATGTTGGTAAAAGGGACGACAAAAAGAGTGATCCGCCCGCTGTATCTCGCGACCTTTTTTAATAAGCTGTGAACCTTCATCTCAGCTTTCGGGCTTGTGTAAGGCGGTGATGCAAAATGCACCGCAATGAGCTCCAAGCCGCGCTTTGCCATCATCCAGCCTGCAACGGGGCTGTCTATTCCGCCGGAAATCAAAAGCGCGGCCTTGCCGGAGGAACCAACGGGCATACCGCCAGCACCTTTTATTTGATTGCCATGAATATAAGCGTAATTATCCCTGATTTCAACGGTTACGGTAAGTTCAGGGTTATGAACGTCAACATGAAGATGAGGGAAAGACTCAAGCAGTATACCCCCGAGCTCCATGCAAATCTGCGGTGAGTTGAACGGGAACTTTTTATCCGAGCGTTTCGCGTCAACCTTGAAACTGTTTGCGGCGAGCAGCTGAGAGGCAAGATATTCGCCCGCAACCGCAAGGATAACATTCATATCCTTTTTTACAGCCGCTGCCCGTGAAAGGCCCGCAAAGCCGAACACCCTTGTCAGCCTGTCAATTGCCTCATCCAAATCAATGCCTTCGTCCAACGGGTCTGCCATAATGGTGGATTGAGAGGTTGCAAACTGAAAATTCCCCAAATCCGCGAGACGGCGGCGCATATTTTGAATAAGAATTTCTTCAAATGTATGCCGGTTAAGCCCCTTTAAGGCAAGCTCACCGTTTTTTAACAGTATTATTTCTTTCATCGGGTGCGTGCTTCTCCAATTCAAATTATCTTCTTAAAAATTTCTTTTGCCCTTCGGCTATCCCTTCAAGCAGCATACTTACATGCTCCTTTGTTGTAAACCGCGAAAAACTTATCCGCAGCGGGCTGCTTAATCTGGCGTCATCAAGGCCCATTTCTGTCAGGACTCTGCTCTTTTGCCCTTTTGCGCAGGCTGAACCGGCCGATAAATAGACACCGCGTTCGGAAAGAAAGTTAAGCATGTGTTCGGACAGTACCCCAATAACGGAAATGTTTACGACAAACGGCAAAGCATCCGGCGGGGAGTTGATAGAAATATTATCCAAATTTTTAAGTCCTGCAATCAAATAATCTTTTAGTTTGCGGACATTGTCAAGCTCAAACCCGATATCGGGCAAAGCCTTAAGCGCCGCCGCAAAGCCTGCAATCGCGGGCATTGGCTGGGTTCCGGGGCGCAGCTTGCCTTCCTGCGTTCCGCCGCAGTATCTCGGGACAAGATGAACGCCTTTTTTAACAAATACAGCGCCGGCACCCTTCGGACCGTGTACCTTGTGCGAACTCAAGGTTAACAGATCAACACCCATCGTGGAGGGCTTGACAGGCATTTTGCCGAAGGCCTGCACAACATCACAATGAACAAGAGCGGGCGAACGCGCGGCTTCAACCGCTTTTCTTGCGGCTTCAACGGGCTGAATTGTTCCGACTTCGTTGTTTACAGCCATAATACTTACAAGAATCGTATCCGAATTAACAGCGGCTTTGAGTGCTTCTTCCGAAATTCTGCCGGTATGGTCAACCTTTAAGCGAACAACCTCAAACCCTTCAGCCTCGAGCTGTTTAATCGGCTCGTAAACACTCGGATGCTCAATGCCTGTTGTAACAATACGCCTGCCCTGCCTTTTTAGTGCCTGTGTGGCCCCGAAAACGACAATGTTGTTGCCTTCCGTGCCGCCCGAAGTAAAATATACTTCTTCTTCTCGGCAAAATAGCTTTTTTGCAACCTCGCTGCGGGATTGTTCAAGCAATTTTTCAGCCTGCTGGCCCTTTGCGTGCATCGAGGAAGGATTACCCCAGCAGCTGTTCAACGCCTTTACCATAGCCGATACAGCTTCATCGCAAAGCTGCGTAGTTGCACTGTTATCCAAATAGGCTTCCAACGCTTCATCTCCAAACCAATATTACCCGATTCTATACAACAAAATATTATACATCATATTGACCTTACTTGTAAATGAAAATATTACGGCTTCCGGACGAATTCCGGACGAAGGCCGAACGGTGAAAAGGATACTGTACAACAAGGGATTTGAATGGTTGTTTGTATGGATTATGATTTTTACACTGCCTTCCAACGGATGTGTTTTCAACATGGAACGCCCGGCGGGGTTGCAGGAAGGGAAAAAAGTTGGGGAAAGTTGAAGAAATATGTTGACAATATGCCGGGGGTTTGGTAATATAATCGAGCGCCTTAAAGAAGGGCAGGAGCCCGGAAGGCGAAAAGAAGCGGATTTGCAGGGTTTGTCAGAAGAATTCCGCAAAGAAGTTTTTTGAAGAGCAAGACCCCGCGCACCTTGAAAATTAAACAACGATCAAAAACAACCCTGAGATTTTTTTGTAGATTTTTCAAAAATTTGCGACAGTAAGTAATTCGGTAACGGATGATTTATTAAGAGATGATACGCTGGAGTATCAAAATGAGCAGAGAAAGCTCTGAAAGATTGAGCGGCAGCGAGAGCAGCCATTTAATACAATTTTTTAGAGAGTTTGATCCTGGCTCAGGACGAACGCTGGCGGCGTGCCTAACACATGCAAGTCGAACGGGTCTAGATGTTAGACATTAGACATTAGATGATAGACAATGAAGGAAAGACCTTAGCGATAAACGGCAGTCCCGGAGCTTGAAAGAGCACGAGCCTGACGGGACTAGGAAAGGTTAATCTTAAGGAGTCTAAAATCTAGTATCTAGCGTCTAATATCTAGACTAGTGGCGGACGGGTGAGTAACGCGTGAGCAACCTGCCTAACAGAGGGGGATAACGTATGGAAACGTACGCTAATACCGCATAACATATATTTATCGCATGGTAGATATATCAAAGGAGCAATCCGCTGATAGATGGGCTCGCGTCCGATTAGATAGTTGGTGAGGTAATGGCTCACCAAGTCAGCGATCGGTAGCCGGACTGAGAGGTTGAACGGCCACATTGGGACTGAGACACGGCCCAGACTCCTACGGGAGGCAGCAGTGGGGGATATTGCACAATGGGCGAAAGCCTGATGCAGCAACGCCGCGTGAGGGAAGACGGTTTTCGGATTGTAAACCTCTGTCTTCGGTGAAGAAAGAAATGACGGTAGCCGAGGAGGAAGCCACGGCTAACTACGTGCCAGCAGCCGCGGTAATACGTAGGTGGCGAGCGTTGTCCGGAATTACTGGGTGTAAAGGGAGCGCAGGCGGGGTAACAAGTCAGCTGTGAAAACTATGGGCTTAACCCATAAACTGCAGTTGAAACTGTTATTCTTGAGTGGAGTAGAGGTAGGCGGAATTCCGAGTGTAGCGGTGAAATGCGTAGATATTCGGAGGAACACCAGTGGCGAAGGCGGCCTACTGGGCTCTAACTGACGCTGAGGCTCGAAAGTGTGGGGAGCAAACAGGATTAGATACCCTGGTAGTCCACACTGTAAACGATGATTGCTAGGTGTGGGGGGTCTGACCCCTTCCGTGCCGCAGCTAACGCAATAAGCAATCCACCTGGGGAGTACGGCCGCAAGGTTGAAACTCAAAGGAATTGACGGGGGCCCGCACAAGCAGTGGATTATGTGGTTTAATTCGAAGCAACGCGAAGAACCTTACCAGGTCTTGACATCCGACTAACGAAGCAGAGATGCATCAGGTGCCCTTCGGGGAAAGTTGAGACAGGTGGTGCATGGTTGTCGTCAGCTCGTGTCGTGAGATGTTGGGTTAAGTCCCGCAACGAGCGCAACCCCTGCCATTAGTTGCTACGCAAGAGCACTCTAATGGGACCGCTATCGACAAGATGGAGGAAGGTGGGGACGACGTCAAATCATCATGCCCCTTATGACCTGGGCTACACACGTAATACAATGGCCGTTAACAACAGGAAGCGAAGGCGCGAGCCGGAGCAAACCCCCAAAAACGGTCTCAGTTCGGATCGCAGGCTGCAACCCGCCTGCGTGAAGTTGGAATTGCTAGTAATCGCGAATCAGCATGTCGCGGTGAATACGTTCCCGGGCCTTGTACACACCGCCCGTCACACCATGGGAGTTTGTAACACCCGAAGTCAGTAGTCTAACCGCAAGGAGGACGCTGCCGAAGGTGGGATAAGCGACTGGGGTGAAGTCGTAACAAGGTAGCCGTATCGGAAGGTGCGGCTGGATCACCTCCTTTCTAAGGAGAACTGAACAGGAGACGCAAGTCAAATGTTCTAAATTCCGAGGTCAGCATTGTAACGGAGACGAAAGTCAAAGTGAAGATGTAAGCTCAAGGTAAAGATAGATCGTTGTTTAATTTTTAGGGTACGCGAGAGCAGCCCTATACATCCAATGGGGGTGTAGCTCAGCTGGGAGAGCACCTGCTTTGCAAGCAGGGGGTCATCGGTTCGAACCCGTTCATCTCCACCAACCAGACGCTAGACCTTAGATGTTGGATGTTAGACGTGCTTTTTAAAGCGCGATCTAAAACTTCATAGCAGAGTCAGGCGTCAGGGTAAGCCAAATGGGCTCATAGCTCAGGTGGTTAGAGCGCACGCCTGATAAGCGTGAGGTCGGTGGTTCGAGTCCACTTGAGCCCACCAAAGCCGCGCAAGCGGCGCGGGGCGAAATGCGAGAAACACATAAGCCATCAGGCAGAGAGTGACTCGAGCATGTAGCCCACCAAAGTTAGATACTAGACACTAGATGCTAGATGCTAGAAGTGTTAAGGAAAGCGATAAGCTAAGACCGAAACACTTCTTAATTCCAAGCGCCGGAGTCTAAAATCTAAGTTCTAGTTGCAAGAAAGCGAACACCTTGATGAAAGACAAAAATGAGGCACAAAGCAAGCCTGAACACGTCTAGCATCTAGTGTCTAGCATCTAGCATCTAGATTCGTACCTTGAAAACTGAACAAAGAAAGTAAATGTGAAATGGTAATTTATTATTGGGTAAGAAAACTACAATAAGATTTATCGTCGAGGGAAAAACCCAAAAGAAACTAAGTGATTCAAAACGAATTAAAGTGGTCAAGCTACAAAGAGCGCAAGGGGAATGCCTTGGCACCAGGAGCCGACGAAGGACGCAGCCATCTGCGAAAAGCCACGGGGAGCCGAAAGCAGGCATCGATCCGTGGGTGTCCGAATGGGGAAACCCGGCTGAGCAATACTCAGTCAACACATATTGAATAAAATAGGTATGTGTAGGGAACCGCCTGAACTGAAACATCTAAGTAGGGCGAGGAAAAGAAATCAATTGAGATTCCGCTAGTAGTGGCGAGCGAACGCGGAAGAGGCCAAACCGTGGGTAGTAATATTCACGGGGTTAGGACGGCATACGGTATTGACAAAGGTTAGCGGAAGGACATGGGACGGTCCACCAGAGAGAGTGAGAGTCTCGTACGCGAAAACTTAAGTCAGCCAGCCGGATCCAGAGTACCGCCGGACACGTGAAACCCGGTGGGAAGATGGGGGGACCATCCTCCAAGCCTAAATACTCCCTGGTGACCGATAGTGTATAGTACTGTGAAGGAAAGGTGAAAAGAACCCCGGGAGGGGAGTGAAAAGAACCTGAAACCTTGTGCTTACAAGCACACAAAGCACGTCAACGTGTGATGTGGTACCTTTTGTAGAATGGTCCGGCGAGTGAATGTAACTAGCAAGGTTAAGTGCTTAAGGCACGGAGCCGAAGCGAAAGCGAGTCTTAATAGGGCGTAAGAAGTTAGTTGTATTCGACCCGAAACCGGGTGACCTAGCCATGTCCAGGCTGAAGTGGAGGTAAAACTCCATGGAGGGCCGAACCCACTCCCGTTGAAATGGTAGGGGATGAGGTGTGGCTAGCGGAGAAATTCCAATCGAACCCGGAGATAGCTGGTTCTCTCCGAAATAGCTTTAGGGCTAGCCTCGATTTAACATTACCGGAGGTAGAGCACTGAATGGGCTAGGGGCCGAGAGGCTACTGAACCCTATCAAACTTCGAATGCCGGATAATGATGATCGGGAGTCAGACTATGTGAGATAAGTTTCATGGTCGAAAGGGAAACAGCCCAGACCCACAGCTAAGGTCCCTAAGTATGGTTAAGTGGAAAAGGATGTAGAGCTGCATAGACAACCAGGATGTTGGCTTAGAAGCAGCCACTCATTAAAAGAGTGCGTAATAGCTCACTGGTCGAGTGGCTCTGCGCCGAAGATTTAACGGGGCTAAATCATACACCGAAGCTTGGGAACGCGCGCTATGCGCGCATTGGTAGGAGAGCGTTGAATACGGGGAGAAGTCGCAGCGTAAGCGGCGGTGGACTGTATTCAAGTGAGAATGCCGGAATGAGTAGCGAGATTTATGTGAGAATCATAAAGGCCGAATGACTAAGGATTCAGAAGGAAGGTTCGTCCGCTTCTGGTTAGCCGGGAGCTAAGGTGAGGCCGAAAGGCGTAGCCGATGCACATACGGTGGAGATTCCGTAGCCGCCGAAGGATTTAAGTAAAGGGACACTTTGGAAGCGCGTGACCCGGGCGTTGGTAGCCCCGGGCGAAAGGGACCGAAATTAGAGTAGGGAAGCACGAGTGGAAAGAGGCGAGAAAAGCTTTATGGATATCCAAGGCGCCCGTACCGCAAACCGACACAGGTAGTCAGGAAGAGAATTCTAAGGCCAACGGGAGAAGGGTAGTTAAGGAACTCGGCAAATTGACCCCGTAACTTCGGGATAAGGGGTGGTGCGCAAGCACCCGCAGTGAAAAGGTCCAGGCGACTGTTTATCAAAAACACAGCTCTCTGCTAAATCGAAAGATGACGTATAGGGGGTGACACCTGCCCGGTGCCGGAAGGTTAAGAGGAGAAGTGCAAGCTTTGAATTGAAGCCCCGGTAAACGGCGGCCGTAACTATAACGGTCCTAAGGTAGCGAAATTCCTTGTCGGGTAAGTTCCGACCCGCACGAATGGTGTAACGATCTGGACGCTGTCTCAATTACCCGCCCGGCGAAATTGTAGTACCGGTGAAGATGCCGGTTACCCGCGGCAAGACGGAAAGACCCCATGGAGCTTTACTGTAGCCTAATATTGGGTTTTGGTATTCTATGTACAGGATAGGCGGGAGACTGAGAAGCGGTGACGCAAGTCATGGTGGAGTCAACCTTGGGATACCGCTCTTAGAGTACTGAAATTCTAACCTGCGGCCGTGAATCCGGTCGGGGGACATTGTTAGGTGGGCAGTTTGACTGGGGCGGTCGCCTCCAAAAGAGTAACGGAGGCGCTCAAAGGTTAGCTCAGCACGGACGGAAACCGTGCTTTTGAGTGCAAACGCATAAGCTAGCCTAACTGCGAGGCTGACGGGCCGAGCAGAAACGAAAGTTGGAGTTAGTGATCCGGCGGTATGTGAATGGAAATGCCGTCGCTCAACGGATAAAAGCTACCCTGGGGATAACAGGCTGATCTCCCCCAAGAGTCCACATCGACGGGGAGGTTTGGCACCTCGATGTCGGCTCATCACATCCTGGGGCTGAATTCGGTCCCAAGGGTTCGGCTGTTCGCCGATTAAAGTGGTACGCGAGCTGGGTTCAGAACGTCGTGAGACAGTTCGGTCCCTATCTGTCGTGGGCGCAGGATATTTGAGGAGAGCTGTCCTTAGTACGAGAGGACCGGGATGGACGCACCGCTGGTGCACCAGTTGTCATGCCAATGGCACAGCTGGGCAGCTAAGTGCGGAACGGATAAACGCTGAAAGCATCTAAGCGTGAAGCCGCCTCCAAGATAAGATATCCCACAGCGCAAGCTGGTAAGACCCCTCAAGGACTATGAGGTTGATAGGCTGCATGTGTAAGCACAGCGATGTGTTCAGCTTGGCAGTACTAATAGGTCGAGGGCTTGACCATATACTTGGTTAATACACAGTTTCTCCCTTCCACATTTGCTCTTTGTTCGGTTTTTAAGGTATGAGGAAACATATGAGCACCATTAGCTCAGTTGGTAGAGCACCTGACTCTTAATCAGGGTGTCTGCGGTTCGAGCCCGCAATGGTGTACCAACTAGATGTTAGATATTAGACGTTAGATGTTAGACGTGAAAAGGCAAGAACACATTAACATTTTGAAATACATCTAAAATCAAGCATCGAAACCTTAGCCTTAACCTCGGCAGGATTAGACAAAAGATATCAAACAGCGAATAATAGATGATTAAAGCCGGTGAGGGCACATCTAACATCTAATATCTAAAGTCTAATATCTAAGTTTGGCCCGTTGGTCAAGTGGCCTAAGACTCCGGCCTCTCACGCCGGCAACACGAGTTCGAATCTCGTACGGGTCACCACTGAATGACGGCAGTCTGCAAAGCAGACGTGAAATAGTTTAAAGCGGGGAAACCTGTTTTAAAATAGTCGGTGTTTATTACGATGAGGGCCCACCCGTTCCCATCCCGAACACGGAAGTTAAGCTCATCGGTGCTGAAAATACTCGGAGGGCAGCCTCCCGGGAAGATAGGTCAATGCCGACACAAATACTGGCTGAGGTTATTCTCAGCCAGTCACACATTCCTCAATAGCTCAGCTGGTAGAGCATGCGGCTGTAAAAAGTTAGCAGCGTTGCAGGGAAACCTGCAAATGAAAACTCCGCTAATTCGGTGAAATCTAAGTCGAAAGATAAGACAACGCCGAGCAAGGGATAGCATTTCTTATCCTATGTGTAGAGACTTTACACGGAGTACCTAAACCGCTTAACGGCGACACGGTAAAGACAAAGTCCGGACTACAATGTGAAAACGATGTAGTAAAGTAACCGCAGGGTCGTTGGTTCGAGTCCAACTTGGGGAGCCAGTAAAGAGCACTTCGTCAATAGACGGGGTGCTTTTTCTTTTTATCTCTGAACTTAGATTGATCGACAGGATTTCACGGCAAAACTTAGGCACCCAAAAGCCCACATTATTCCACGGCTCTACTGACAAATCTACTGCCCTGCGTGCAATAATTAAGCAATTGAAAAATAGGAAAAAATACTTGCATTCCACATAATTCTGCATTATAATAAATTAAATTATAAGTTATAGAAAGTGTGATTTGAAATGGGCCGAGGTTCTATAAAAGAAAATAAAAATGTTTACCAATTATGCCGGGAAGATCTAGGATTTTCCAGGGAAAGGGCCAGCGAGATTTTAGATACTATATCGTCAGAACGAATTGAAAAAATCGAAAACCAAAGATCTCTTCCGCAACCAGTCGAAGTTTTGATAATGTCGGAAAAATACGGAGCCCCAAACCTATGCAATTACTATTGTGCAAATGAATGCCCGATAGGGAAGCGGTATGTTCCTGAAGTAAAGATAAGAGACCTTTCTCAAATAGTTCTTGAGATGTTAGTTTCACTTAACACAACAAACAGACAAAAAGAACGACTTATTGAAATTTCAGCTGACAGCAGAATTGAGCAAGATGAAATTGAAGATTTTGTACATATACAAGAAGAGTTGGAACACATATCAATAACGGTTGAAGCGTTGCAACTTTGGGCAGAAAAAATGCTCGCGGATGGCATGATTGATATAAAGATATATAATACCTTTAAAAAAGATAAAAAGTGAATTATTCGAATATTGTGATGAAGACATCTCGTAATACAACCGAGATGTCTTCTATTTTCCTATTTTTTTGTAAATATAGGGCTTTATTTCTCTGAAATAGTAATTTATTTAGAGGCGAAATCAAATTATAATTACATTATACACAGAAATACAAGCATTTTTAAGAATTGAGGTGGAGTAATATGTATACCCGGGAAAGGATAAAGACTATTCGTCTTATTGATAAAATTATAAGGAATCCCGAATATGCAAAACAAATCGGTTTATCATTTACGTTTGACAAAAAGGCTGCAGATACAAACTGTAACCATATAAAGAGATGTAAATCTCAAGAAAGGAGAAGGCTATGAGGATAAAAATTTAGAGAAGGGGGATGAAGTTCTCAGTTAGAATTAGGATTATATCGCTGTAACAGACATAAGAATAAACATTTTGAAGTGTGGAAACAACACTGGTGAAGACTTAAGTGAAAATAGCATAAAAGTGATACAATAGAATTCAAAAGATTAAGGAGGAAAGAATATGGCATCTTTTTCATGCATTAACGGTCATGAGGTTGACCTTATTTCAATAGGCGACAATGAGTGGGAGTGCCCTGAATGTGGTGAAATATATGGTTATGAAGACCCTGATGATGAAGATAGTGAGGAAAGTCTAAGCGTATGGGATGCAGCAGATATCTATGCATCAAACGGATTTGATGAAGACTATCAATTTGGCTACACACATGAGGAGTTAATGAAGGCACTCAATGATTAGAAACACATAAAATTAATAAATTTATGGGAGGAAATTATGGAATCTAATAGTATAGTTCAATACACACCCCCTTTTCAGAGACGTCAACATAATCGAACACTTCAAAGCGGGCACGCTGTAACGGTGCACGCTACGACTGTCAAAAACCATCCCTCGGTATACCAATTTGAAAATGTACAACCGTCAGCGCATGCGCCGATCATCAAAATCCCCAATTCTTCGCAGGATTACACCCTTGCGCTTACACCACAAAAAAACGATATGGCGGCGGCTCTCGTTGGAAACAATCCAGTGGCGACTATAATAATTGGCCTGGTGGCATCTGCTTATTTAGCTAAGGAGGTGGCTACTTGGTATGAAGACTCTAGGCATTTACAAAAGAAAAAATTGAAGGAATTTGCGAAAAAGAACAGATGCGAGAAATGTCAACAGCTATTGTACGGCGGCATTTCATCTCTTCCGAAGAAAAATGACCTTAATGCCGATGCATACATTGTTTGCCCCAAATGTTCTTGTCAGAATTTTATATCCCATGGTGAGTATATGAGTTGTAATCAACTGTTGAGAAATATAGAAAGACGCCTATGGGATCGCCTTAAAATCTGCACCCCAGGCACCGAAGAGTACGACAACATTCTTGAATCGATAGGCAACATGTCAAGCATTTTGTATAATAAGTGATAATAGTAAAAAGCTTTTCAATTAATCACATCAGACTAAATAATTAAATAATAAAAATTATTGAAAAATAGCATACAAAACTAAAAAAGATGATACATTGAAAATTAGGAAGTTAATTATCGGCAAAAAAAAGCAGTGCATGATGTTCACT
>Ga0118677_10005274_pt1 | contig 22742 bp, 22 predicted proteins | sample AliMusrvi5mmetaG_FD_86154 | JGI IMG/M metagenome (GOLD analysis project Ga0118677, IMG submission 86154)
GTGGTGGAAATATGTCGGCACGCAAGGTCAGGTGCTCGGCATCGACCGCTTCGGCATCAGCGCCCCGGGCGACACCGTGATGAAGGAACTCGGCATGACCAAAGAGCATGTCGTCGCCGCGGCGGGGGCTTAGAAGTGGCGGCGGATTCCATCCGCCATGCCCTCTTTTATTCCATTCGCTCTTGCGCGACGGATTTCCGCCGGAGTCGCGCCCAAACCATTTTGTTTGGACGAGATGGCTTGGCGGATGGAATCCGCCGCCACGAGTCACTCGCAATACGTGTCCTCGTGCGCGTAGGGCGGGGCGCAGCAGCACAGGAATCGCAATGGCTCGAGCGCCCGGATCTGATGCCAGGCACCGGCGGGAATCAGGATCGCGTCGCCGGGGCCGACCTCACGTTCCTCGCCATCGATATCCATGAGTCCGCGGCCATCTAACAGATAGTAAAACTCCTCGCTGAGTTGATGATAGTGGCGGTCGGTGGCGGCGCCGGCGGGGAGCGTGGCTTCGGCGAGGCTTTGGCGGGCGACCGGCGCGTTTGACAGATCCAGCAGGCTGCGGATGGTGGAGCCGTCCTTGGTGGTGAACGGGGCTTGCTGCTCCCGGTTGCGGATTTCCATGCCTGCAAGGAAACCACCAAACCCGCACGGGATCAAGAACCAGCTTGTTCGTTCGGAGACCCGCATTTACGCGGTCTTAACGTGCCACGGTCATCCTGGCAGTGTCCCTTCCCCACAGTGGCACTGACATCGTGCTCGCGACACGTTCAAACCCTTGTCACAGACCTGTTTCGGCAATAACTTTTCAGCGATCAGTCCAATCCCACCATGACCCTGCTCGAACGTTTCCTCAACCCCGCTACCGTTTCGTTGAAAATATGCGGCGTGACCACCCACGACGACGCGCAGCAACTCGTCACGCTGGGTGTGGACGCTCTCGGCGTGAACTTCTGGCCGGAGTCAAAGCGTTATCTGGCCCCTGAACATGCGGCATGGTTGTTAGGAATGGCTGGAAAGATCCTGCGCGTCGGGGTGTTTGTGAACTCGCCACCTGAAGTGCCGCTACGCCTCTTCCGCGAGGGCTTGCTGGACGCAGTGCAACTCCACGGTGACGAGTCCCCGCGGGAAGCCGAAATCTATCATCATCATGACGTCCCCTTTTTCAAGGCATTCGGCGTGAAAACGCGGGACGCTCTGGAATGCGCCATGGACTTCGACGCGACTGCCATCCTGCTCGATGCACACGCGCCCGGCATCTATGGCGGCACCGGCGAAACCTTTGATTGGTCCGTAGCAGTGGATTTCAAATCCCGGCATCCGGACACCCCCCTGATTCTAGCAGGAGGCATCACGGCGGACAATGCCGCCACCGCTGCGGGTATCGTACGCCCCGCCGCGCTTGATGTTGCTTCCGGCGCAGAACTTTCACCGGGAACCAAGGATTTCCGGAAAGTCGCCGCGCTGTTGGCTGCGCTGAAAAACGAAGACGGCAAGGTGCAGGACGCAAAGTAATTCACCCGGAATCCATCTACTGAATGCAAAACCCAATGCTCACCACACCATCATACATCCCATGAAAATCATTCATGAACAGGAAATCCGCGAAGAAGTGATATTCGATGTCGCAAGGAAGATGATGACGGCCGCGAGGACGGCTCCCAAAGGCCGTGGCATCGACAATCTGGTCATCGCCCTACTGAAAGAGGACGGCATCAAGAACGTCTCGGATAAACTGAAGGAGATGGTCCACCGTGACAAGCTGCCGGAATTCTTCCTGCGAGATGCCAAGAATATTCTCAACGCAAAGGCAATGGTTGTTATGGGAACGAAAATCGCATCGATGGGATTGAATCCCTGTGGCATGTGCGGCTTCGGCAATTGCGGGGAAAAGAACAAACATCCGGAACATCCCTGTGTCTTTAATACCGGAGATCTCGGAATAGCCATGGGCTCAGCCGTAAGCGTGGCCATGGAACACAGGGTGGACAACCGCGTCATGTACACCGTGGGGCAGGCCTTGCTTGAAATGCGTGCGCTCGGTGATGACGTCAAAATCATCTACGGCATCCCGCTGAGTATCAGCGCAAAGAATCCCTTCTTTGATAGAAAATAAGAAGGATCTTGCCCTTCTTTGGCTCAAGACTCAACGTTCACGGTTGAGTCTGTTTTTCAACCCGGTAAAGATGCGTTCGGGAACGCAGGATGAGTGAGTTATTGTAAACAGCGGGCGAAGCCATGAAGCCTTTCTCAAGATGATTGGTGGCTAGCGGTTGGTAGGTATCCGCAGCTGCGATCACGGGAATATCTCCATCCTCACCGAAAAAGTAGATGCGCCCTTCCGCCAACAAAGGTGACGCGGAGAATGCACCGCCATGGCGTTTCTGCCATACGGCCTGACCCGTTCCGGCATCGACACAGGAAATTATTCCATTATCGCTGATCATAAACAGACGAGAGCCCACCAATATCTGCGAGGGTCGCGACGGAACATTCTTGTCGAACTTCCAGGCCACATTGGTATCGGTCACATCACCGTGCCCATCTGGCCGTACCGCGAAAAGTTGGTAACCACCGCCTGCCGTGGTGGCATACACCATTCCGTTTCCGAACAAAGGCAGGGCCGCAGCATTCATCCCACCGCTGCGCACCCGCCAGATCTCCCCACCGGTTTTTGGATCGTAGGCAATCGTGGCACCGGCACTGGGACTCACGAGCTGCAGGCTGGAGCCCACCGGAATAAGCGCCGGAGTGGAATAGGCTTTCCAGTAGTCACTGTCCTTATTGTCGTAGACGATATTGCGGTCGCGCTTCCAAACAGTTTTCCCGGTCAGCTTGTATAGCCCCACCAGATATTGCAGGTCTATGCCATCAAAGGTGAGCACGATCAAGTCGTCCGCGACGATAGGAGATGATGCCGCGCCGCGATAATGGTTGCATGGAAAATCCTGACGCGTCCACAGCGTGGCACCGGAGTGAGTATCTAGACAGGCCGTGCCATGCACACCAAAGTGGATATAAACCCGGTCTTTTTCGATCACAGGCGTGGGAGTGCCATAACTATTCATCGGATGACAGAACTGCGGCTTGTCGATTCTGAAGACCACCACATCGTGCACCACCTTGCCCGATTCAGCATCGATGCATATGGCACCCAATTCCTTGCCGTCCTTGGTGGCGGTAGTCATCCAAATCTGTTGGTCCCAGATCACAGGTGAAGACCACGCCTTACCATGCACTGGGGTTTTCCATTTCACATTCTCCGTCTCGCTGAAAGTGAGAGGTATCCCAATTGCCGGGGTTTGGCCGTTGGCGTGCGGACCACGGAACTGCGGCCAGTTCTCTGCAGCACACAGCGATACGGCGGGATACAGCATCCATAGCAGCACTCCACACACCACAAAGCGGGTGGTGGAAAACAACGGAGTCATGGCAGTCATGCGGGAGAATGAGTGAATGAGTCAAGGCGGAGCCAAAATCACACTGGTGACTATCGCCATCCGCGCCGATTACAAGAAAGAATAGGTTCCGCGTAAATGTGCGGGGAGTTCATATCGGTGGTGTTGATTCACTAAAGGGGTTCCCTTCCTTGGCCATTCTATGTTCATTGCCTTGTGCCTTGTAGTCCTGCGTCTCTCCGTCTTCAATCCTCTCCCGTGCTTACCGACTCACACTGCCATCTCGCCTCACACCGATTCCTAACGGATGAGATTCCCGACATAATTGGCCGAGCGCTGGCAGCAGGAGTCTCCCGCATGGTCACGCTTGCGACGAGCCTTGACGACCTGCCTGCAAACCTGGCCATCGCGGAAAAGGAATCCGTGTTCTGCGGCATCGGCATCCACCCCTGCGACGTGCATCACGCACCGGATGACGCGGTGGCGCAGTTATGCGCATTCACTGCCGATCCGCAGGTGTGCGTGATCGGCGAGACCGGATTGGATTATTATCATCCCGCGCCAGATGGGTGGGACGAGACCACGTTCCGCGCACGGCAACACCAATTCCTGCACCAGCATTTCGAACTCGCTATGGCGGAGGGTCTCAACGTGGTCATCCACACGCGCGACCAGAAAGGGCAGGCATCGTTTGAAGACGCGCTGGGAATCTATCGGGATTATCACACCTCCGTACGCGCGGTATTCCATTGCTTCAGCGGCGCATGGGAAAGCGCGAAGCGCGTTCTGGATCTCGGCGGGATGGTTTCATTCGGCGGAGTGGCCACGTTCAAAAACGCACGCAAGGTCCTCGAAACGCTCGGCCATTGCCCGGCAGGATCGTTCATGCTGGAAACCGACGCCCCCTATCTGGCACCCGAACCCCACCGAGGACAACGCAACGAACCCGCCCATGTCCGTAACATCGCGGAGCACATCGCAAACGTCCGTGGGGAAACCCTTGAAGCTCTCGCCCTCCACACCGAACAAGCCGCCAATGGATTTTTCCGTTTCCGTCCGCACACAAATTGAATAAAGAGAGGGCGCAAGACCGTTTCATCAGGCGGATGAACAAGGACCTCGACCGGTCCCTGCCATCCCCGAACTCTAACCATCACCTGCACCATGATCCCCATCCGTATCCTCGTTCCATCGCTATCCGCTATCGCGTTCGTGTCATGCACTCCGGCAAGACCGTCTCAGTATGACACTCCCAAGAACCCCTATGGCGCAACCAATCCAGCCGTGCAAGGCACCACTGCCGCACAGCCTCCGTCTGGACCAGCTGCAAACCCGGTGTATGACACCCCACCTGCATACGAGGAAAAAAACCCGGCTAATGCGGCTCTGAAAACCAATGTTCCGCCAATACCCGCAACCGCTGAACCCTCCGCGACCCAAGCCTCAGCACCCGCAGCCAACGGCGCAGCCGTGCTTCACACAGTAGTAAAGGGCGACTCGCTCTCACGTATCAGTAAACAATACAAGGTGCCAATCGCTTCCATCAAAGCCGCCAACCACATGACCAATGATACGGTCATCCTTGGTCGCAAGCTCGTCATTCCGCCAAAATAATTCCGCTTCCTTCCACGCGCCGGGAACATCCTGCTTCCCAGCGCTTTTCATATTATACCCATGCGTCTTCACTCCCTCATCTTGTTGTTATCTGTCTCATGCGCACCCCTCATAGCGTCGCCAGAATCCAAGGAACCCGAAAAAACCCAGGATCAACCGTCACCCAAGGAAAACGGCAAAACATCGGAAGAGCCGACACCGCGCGAGGCTGCTCTCGAACACCTGATGTCTGAACGCGGGGCACTAGCCGCATTGGATGCCGCCATCGCTGATGCGCGCAAAAACGGCATCAGCGAGCAAAGCATCCTCGAGGCACGCTTCCTCTATCAGGTGGACCACCATGACGAAGAAGCGCTGGCCTCACTGCTCCCTGATTTTCTCAAGCAACGTGAGAATTTCAAACTCGCGGACTCCACGATCTTCGCCACGAAGGAAGACTGGCTCGGCGTCATCGAATACGTGCAGGCCATCGACGCGATTCATAAGGGCGACAAGCAGGCGTTCAAAAACCACATCACAGAAGCCTTCTGGCTCAGCCCGAACCAAGCGGCTTTCTTTGCTCCACACATCGAGCGTCTACGTCTGGACGAGGCGATGGAGGCACTGAAAATCGATTTTTCCACCCGGCTCACTCCCCTCACCCCCGGTGGTGATCCGCTGACACTCGAAAAAATCGTCACGGAAAAAAAGGCCCTGCTGCTCCATTTCTGGTCGCCCATGAGTGAGGAATGTGAGGCCTCCATGCATGACTTCATTGCCACCGCTGCTTCTGTTTCCAAGCATGGCATCGCAGTGGCATCGCTCGTAGCAGAAGATTCCTCCGCACACGAGATAACAGAAGCACAGAAACAGGTCCACACACTTGATGAGAAGCTCCAGACCTTGTGGTTGCTTGATTCCAAAGAAAATCCGTTAGGGAAATTATTACGCGTCCGCACTCTCCCCACAATGGTTTTGATCTCCCCTGCCGGAAAAATTCTCTTCAACGGTGAACCCGCTGATGATGAATTCTGGGATGCACTCAAGAAGATCGATGAGAAAATCGAACGACCGGATGCCGCAGAAAAGAAGTCTGAATGACGCATGTTGATCAGTTACGAGTATCATCGTACTTGGCGACTTCATTTTTGAGATACTAAAGATTTCTTAAAAATCTGCACTTTTTAACTTGACGGAATTCCAAACTACTAGTTTCATCGTGACTAGCAACGTGCTCGCCACGCATGACCGAACCCTCCCATCCATCCAATCTTGAACTGCAAGCCCTCTCGGTTTTGTGGCATGATGGTCCATCAACAGTAGCATCGATCAACGAGATGCTTCCTGACAAAAAGGACCGCGCATACACCACAGTGCTCAGCGTGATGCAGAATCTCGAGCGCAAGAATCTGGTGACGAGCGTGCGGGTGGGCAAGGCACATGTCTATGAGGCCACCTACTCCCAGGACATGATCGTGGATCGCGCGACCCGCCATTTCCTCACTAACACTTTTGGAGGACGCCTCTCCGAGGCGCTTCTCGCAATACTCTCCGCTGGCACATTAACGCCGGAAGAGAAAACAAACATAGAACGCGAACTCCAACGACACAAAACCATGGCTGCAAAAAAAACAGCAAAGAAGGTTGCGGCTAAGCCCGCAAAGAAGGCCGTAAAGAAAGTTGCCAAGAAGGCTCCGGCCAAGAAAGCAGCAAAACCTGCGGCACCTAAGAAAGCCCCCGCCAAAAAGGCTGCCAAAAAGGTCGCCAAGAAAGCGGTGAAGAAGGTTGCCAAAAGCGCCAAGAAAGCCGCCAAAAAGGTGGTGAAGAAGACAGTCGCCAAGAAGGCCCCTGCTAAGAAGGTTGCCAAGAAGGCCCCTGCTAAGAAGGTTGCCAAGAAGGCTCCTGCTAAGAAGGTTGCTAAGAAAGCTGCCAAGAAGGTTGCTAAGAAGGCCTAATCCCAACACCCCGCCGGAAGGCATGGGTGGCTGCGTCTTTACGACGTGCCCCCAGCCTTACCGGGCCGGGGGTTGTCAAGGGCGGGAGATCTCCGGATCTCCCGCCTCTTCTTTTCGGTCAAAAAAGGGATTGCATGTTGCTCCTTACCCATCCTAGCTTCGCGCACCCCGAACGGGAAACGGCATTGCGCGGTTAGCTCAGTGGTAGAGCACCTCCCTGACACGGAGGGGGTCACTGGTTCGAACCCAGTATCGCGCACCATTATTTTAGACGGGTATAGGGACTACCACCCACTCCCCTACCAGACGCCCAGTTCCGCAAGCTGGCGCGACGCGGCTTCCGCCCAACCGCGGTTGGCTGCGGGTGATGCTGGCGAAGGATGCAGGACACGACCAACACGCGAAGTGCTGCCGCATGCATCCGCTGCCCGGCGCAGACGGTCCTCCGCAAAGCCGCCGATGCCTATCAGAAAATCTGGTTCCAGCAGGGCAATTACTTCCGTAAGATGGCGCAAGCACGCTTCCTCCACCGGAGCCATTGCAGCCAGAGGGAGCTTGTCTGGCGTTAGATTGGCGCCGGTCACGCTCATCCACACCAACGGGCAATAGTTGAGAACGAAGTGGTCCTTGAAAAAGTTATCCGGCGAGACAAAGCGCTGTGCGAACAAACCCCACAGGCGGCGTCCGCTCACTTCAGAACGCGTGCATTGGAATCCATCAACAGGGCGCTTCGGGTGTTCGCGGAGTGGTTTACTCACGGGTTCGCAGATGCCCATCCAGTCGCGCACGGCAGCCACCTCGCCAAAGGGCACACCGGTCTGCGCCATGCCGAAAGGCCCCGGATTCATGCCCAGAAAAACCACTCGCTTGGGGCCTCTGCCGAAACGTTCCAGATAACGCTGGTGTGCCTTCCACGCATAATCCAGCGGCTGATAGATGCAGTCCACGGGCGGCGGAAATTCCAAGTCACGTAGGGCATCAGCGAGACGCCGGGATGAGGTCACGAGCTCTCTCACGCGCGGGTCTGATTCAGAATGGGACGTCATCGTCGAAATCATCGTTGTTGCGGAGCTCATCCATGGGGGGCTCCTTCTTCAAAAGCGACGGCTGAGCATTGTTGCCAGTGGACTTGATTTCCCAACAGGACAGATTCACATAATACTTGCCGTTGTATTCATTGCCGCGGATGTCGAAATTGATATGCACGTCCTGCCCGACCTCGTATGCATCAAGCAGCGCACACTTGTCCTTCACCACCTCGAACTTTAGGTCTTGGGGATATTTGTCGTGCGCCGTGGTAACGACGAATTCGCGCTTTGTGAAACCACTCGCAAAACTCTGGGTTTCGTTGATCAATTTGATTTTCCCGTTGGCTTCGTACATGGCGGACACTGTTGGTTCCTGTAAGCCGATGTCAAACCCATTTGCCCCACTCCGGGAACGAAACCTTCGCGCTGCATGCACTCACACCTTGGACCGCATGGCCCGGCCGGTGGGCGAGTCCACCGTCTCCCGGATCACGGATGGTGGCCGGGCGGCGATGAGTTTGCCACCATGCTTTCCGCCCCCGGGGCCGAGTTCGATCACCCAGTCCGCAGCGGAAATCACATCGAGGTGGTGCTCGATGACGAGCACGCTGTGGCCGGCGTCACGCAGCCTGAGGAATGAATCTAGCAAACGATCCACGTCCCCAAAGTGCAGGCCTGTGGTCGGTTCATCGAAAAGATAGAGTGTGTGAGGCGCTTGCGGGCGGGCAAGTTCCACGGCGATTTTAAGGCGCTGCGCCTCGCCGCCCGAGAGGGTATTGCCAGTTTGCCCAAGCTTGAGATAACCGAGTCCTAGTTGTTCAAGGATGGAAAGAATGTGTCGCAGTTTCGGGATGGGCCGGAAAAACGTCAACGCTTCGCTGACTTGGAGGTCCAGCACATCAGCGATGGACTTGCCCTTGTAAGTGGCTTCCAAGGTCTCTCGATTGAAGCGCCTCCCTGCGCATGCGGGGCATGTCACCCACGCGTCGGGCAGGAAGTGCATCTCTATCCTGAGGCGGCCGTTGCCTTGGCAACGTTCGCAACGCCCGCCCCGCGCGTTGAAACTGAAGCGCCCGCGGCCATAGCCACGTTGTTTGGACAGACTGAGCCGTGTGAACAAATCCCGGATCAATTCAAACATTCCGGTGAAGGTGGCCGGATTTGACCGCGGGCTCCGGCCTATCGGTGATTGATCGGCCACAATGCATTTACCTAACAACTCAATCCCTTCAATGGCGTCATGCGCTCCCGGGATATCACCGGTTCCCTGAAAGTGGCGCACCAGCGCGCGGTGGAGGATGTCATCAGCCAGTGTGGACTTGCCGCTGCCGCTCGGGCCAGCCAGACACACCAGCTTACCTAGCGGAATCGTGACATCAATATTGTCAAGATTGTGCTCGCGCGCACCGCGGATGACCAGCGATGGCGGAGACTTCTTCCCGGAGGTTCTAGCTGCGATTTCCACCGACTTGTCACCACCATCAGAGCTTCTGGAAGGAGGCGCATGACTTCTACGCAACCACTCGCCCGTTGGAGAATTCAGATCCGTAGGCGCACCCACCGCCAACACCAGTCCGCCTGCTGAACCTGCCCCCGGGCCTAGGTCGATGACGTGGTCCGCTGCACGAATGATGTCCTCATCGTGTTCAACCACGATCACGGTGTTGCCCAAATCCCGCAGTCTTGTCAGGGCGCGGATCAGACGCCCGGTATCCACTGCGTGCAGGCCCACACTCGGTTCGTCCAGTACATAGATCACTCCTGACAGACCCGCTCCCAGTTGGGTGGCCAGACGGATGCGCTGGGCCTCGCCTCCGGAGAGAGTGCCACTTGTCCGATCGAGAGTTAGATAATCAAGACCTACTTCCTCCAAAAATGCGAGTCGTTTGCGCACATCACGCACGAGGCGATTCACTACTTCCCCGGCATATTCCTCTGTCTGAAAACCCTCCAGCCACTGGCTCGCCTCCGTGATCCCGAGCGAGCAGAAATCCCGGATGCCCAACCATTGATCGTTAGATCCAGCAACGCGCACCGCCAACCACTCTGGCTTTAGCCGTCCACCGCCGCAGACTGGACAGGGACGCACGGAGCCTGCGGATACCTCCGTGCCGAGTCCCTGGCAGGCATCGCAGGCACCGAGATGTGAGTTGAACGAAAAGTGTTTAGGAGTGAGATCGCCTATGATCAATCCGGTGCGCAAATTTCGATAGGATGTCTGGAACGAAAGATCACGCCATGTATCGCCGCCGGGTTCCCGGACAGCGGCGCGGGTTTCAGCTCCGCAAAGCCGCAGTGCGGTTTCCACTGAGTCCGCCATTCGCGATTCCACGCCTGAGCGCACCACGAACCGGTCCACCACGATCTCCAGCACCGGCGGAGAATCCGGCCACACGTTTCCCGCCTCCTCGATTTCCAGAACCTCACCGTCAAGCCGCACCCGGATGTATCCCTGGCGGCGCAGATCACCTAACAATCTGGCAGGCTCGCCCAACTCCTCTTCCGGCACCGGCGCGAGTAACATCACGCTGGTCCCTTCTTCCATGGAGGCCAGCACGTTCACTATGTCCGACGCGCCCATGCGCTGGAGTCGCTCGCCTGTCTCGGAATCATGCGGCACGCCCGCCGCAGACCACAGCACGCGCAGGTAATCATAGATCTCGGTGGCTGTGGCCACAGTGGAGCGTGGGTTCAAACCACCCCCGCGCTGCTCGATGGCGATGGCCGGGCTAAGCCCTTCGATTGAATCAACATCCGGCTTATCCAATTGGTCCAGAAACTGCCGGGCATAAACCGAGAGTGACTCCACGTAACGCCGCCGCCCCTCGGCATAGAGGGTGTGGAAAGCGAGCGACGATTTCCCGGAGCCACTGGGACCGGTGATCACAACCAGTTTCCCCTTGGGAATATCGACATCGATATTCCTCAGGTTGTGCTGCCGCGCGCCACGGATACGGATACTGTCCACCCACCCACCAAATCCCACAGCAGGACAATTTCCAAGTTCCAAAGTCAGAGGTCCGTCCTTAGCGGATATCGTGCAGTCTTTTCTGTTCAGTGATCCATGCGCGGTCCTTGTCGCAGAGTTCGCTTTCTTGAGTGCGGCAGCGTGTGCCGTTCGGTTGGATCAGTGTGAGCGTGCCGTCAGCATAATGGGTGAGCTTGGCCAACACTTTCTTATCACCCCGGTCATGCCATTCTCGATAACCATTTTTCTCAAGACCCGCGCGCCATTTCCGGTAGGAACTGGCAGATGCCGCCTCACCCTGCTTGAGGAGTCCCCAGTAAAACGCACCTTGGCCACGCTTATAGCCGCGGTATGTGCCCAGCACCTCTCCGCCGGGATTGAGCAGGACCAGCGTGGGATGGCCGAGGACTTTGTACTGCTTTCGGAGGCGGATGGCGTATGCGCTCAGATCGATTCTGCGGGTTTCTTTCTCATCGATCGATAGGTCCGTGTCGTCCATCTTTGCATTCGCATCCACCCGCAGGCGGACAAGTTTTTCGGATGCCCACTTTTCAAACTCCGGAAGGGCGAACAATTCATCGTTCTGGGCCTTGCTTGGAGGGCTGTGCTCGGTATCGGTGAACCAGATGAGCAGCGGCTTGCCCTCACTGGCAGCACGCTGTTTGGCAATGGTCTCGCTTTGTTCCCATGGGCCACGATGTTTGGAATTGGCGGAAAGCAGAGAAGAAAGTTCCGGCAGGTTCGCATCCACGTTGTCGGGATCGGTGAAAACAATGTCCTCTTCAGGTGTCAGCTCCAGCTTCCCACGGGTGCCAGAAACATTGCCACCTGCCGCAACGGGAGTCCCGGCATCTGCGGATTTCGACCTGAGTGCGGGTGGAATGCCGGTGGCACCGAAAGGTTGCGGCATGGTCTCCGCAGTTTTTTTGTGCTGCATGGAACAGGACGCCGACAAGAGCAGCGCCGACAACAGCCATGTGGACAAACGCCTCATCGGAACGATAATGTTAGAAGCACGTGTTATTTTTTCAGACGGACCGGCGTGCCGCAGTGTGTGCAGCGGAACCAGCGGAAAGTCAGGATATGAAAGCAAAGCGGCAGGACGTAACCCAGTCCGCGAACATGATGAGCCTTGCTGTTTTTCAGATGGCTACGAGCGATGAAAAGCTTCTGGCCGCAAATCCTACAACTTCCTCCGACACCCCAAATCAGATAGGCGATGCCGAACACGGGCAGTGAAACCGGGATCGCAAGCAACCAAGCCGGAACCCAGCCGAATTTTGCCGGAGCTTCACCAGACAAGAGGAGAAGAAATGCCGAAATCATGGCGGCAGGAGTCAGTATCATCACTATCAGAGTGAACACCGCACCGGCCATGATCATGTTGGGATGAGTGTGGAGCACTCCTCTGATGTATCTCCGCGACTGGGGATCCCGCCCTTTGTTAGTCTCAGGGTGGGGTGAGCGGATCAGTGCGATGCGATCATCCTCCCTGGTTTTTTTCGAAGTGCCAATCCGGGGCGATGAGGAAGGCATGTCTTCCGTGGAACGGATTTTTGTGGTATCGATATCCAGCCTCTGTGGAGGGAAGTTATCCGCAATCTGGACGTTATTGTTGGAAGAAAACTGGTTTTTCTGCAACCGCCCTTGAGGGATGCGTTGTTCCGCTCTCACATCCAGATCGCCAGAATAGTTGTTGAGCAGGATGGCCGGCGGAATTTCCGGCACGGCCAGCTGATTTTCCATAAGAATGCGGGCCGGTAACGGGATGGCAAAGGGCGCAGCGGCCAACATAGAGATCACCTGCGGACTTTCCTCATAGTTGACTGGTGTCAATGACGGGGCCTCGGGCTCAACTGCCAGCCCCGTGAGCTCGCGCGCCTGATCGATCCAGCTTTTAACGGCGTGCCTGGCAGGCGGACGTTTAGCGATTTTGAGAACCCCGTTCGCGCGCTCGAGTTCACGGAAGAGCTCATCCACACCAGCTTTGGCGAGGGTCTCCTGATCGCAAAAGCCCGCCGCTTCGAGTAATTCGAGCGAGCTTTTTCCGATTCCGTGGATACTGATGAGGTCTGCCATGTGAGGCGCGTTTTTTCAGTCTACAGTCTAAAAGGGTATTGGCAAGCGATCATGCCAGCGCGGCCAGCATCTCGGCAAGTTGGCGGAGTTTAGTCCACCAATCGTCGAGGCGAGCTTTTTCTTGGGCCACGACTTCGGGAGGCGCACGGTCCACAAAGCTGGCATTGCTGAGCTTGCCCTCGCACTTTTTCACCTCAAGCTTGATGCGCTCGATCTCCTTGGTCAAACGGGCGCGCTCGGCCTCCACATCAACAAGCCCCTCCATGGGCAGGTAAATCTCGCCCACAGGAGTCACTGAGGCGGGGGTCCCCTTGGGGGCATCGTAACTGGAATCGAGAACGATTTCCGCTGCGCCGGCCAGCAGGGCCAGCACCTTCGTCTGGGAGGAAAGCCAGTCCACGGCACCTTTTACGATGAAGCGCACGTCCTTGCGGGAGCCCAGGTTGTATTCCGCCTTCAGGTTTCGCATACGGCCGGCTGCTTCATAAATGGCAGTGGCGCGGGCCTGTTCTTCAGAAACATCGGTGGAAATCAGCGGACTGTCAGGCAGAACCTTTTGCATCAGGAACTCACCCTCTCTAACAAAACCCATGCGGAGGGAGAGTTCCTCGGTGATGTGTGGCATGTAGGGGCAGAGAAGCTGGAGATAACGGGCCATCACCGCATCAAAGGTGCCTAGCGTGGCAGCTCGGGCTTCCGGCGTAGCGCTCTCGCGCAGGTCCAGTTTCACCGCTTCTAGGAACTTGTCGCAGAACTCGTTCCACAGGAATTCATACAGCCGCTGGGCTATCTCACCGAAACGGTAATCGGAGTAGCTCTCCTTCAGCCCAGCCGTAAGTTCGTCCAGCTTCGCCATGAGATGGAGGTGATAGGGAGGCATCTGGTCAAGTCCCGTCAGGGCGACCACCTCAGTGCCCGCCATCTGGCGGAAACGGCAAGCATTGTAGAGTTTGTTAGCAAAATTACGACCTTCTTCCACCGACGCTTCGTCGAAGCGCAGGTCGCTGCCCACTGGTGCGATGCGCAACAGGCCGAAGCGCAGGCCGTCCGCGCCGTATTTCTCCATCAGGTCAATGGGATCGGGCGAGTTTCCAAGTGATTTGCTCATCTTGCGGCCCTGCAGGTCGCGGATGATGGAGGTGAAGAACACATTCTTGAATGGCACTTCTCCCGCGAAGCGGAATCCGGCCATGATCATGCGGGCTACCCAGAAGAAGATGATGTCCGGACCGGTGACCAGATCCGTGGTCGGATAGAATTTCTTAAGAGTTGCGCTCTCCTCGCCGCAGTCACTCATCGTGGCAAAGGGCCACAACCACGAGGAGAACCAAGTGTCCATCACATCATCGTCGCGCACCCAGTTGTGCGCGTCGGCGGGTGCCTCAAGACCCACGTGGATGTCACCATTTTCAAAATCCCCCATCTCCAGGGACTCGGCGTTTTTCAACGCGTCGAGTTTCTCCTTGTGGTACCATACCGGGATCTGGTGGCCCCACCATAGCTGACGGCTGATGCACCAGTCCTGTAAGTTTTCCATCCAGTGGGCATAGGTCTTCGCCCAGCGCTCCGGGCGGAATTTGATAGAACCGTCAGCCACTGCTTCAGCGGCCTCCTTGACGCATGGGTATTTCAGAAACCACTGCATCGAAATGCGTGGCTCAATAGGCACATGGGCACGCTCGGAGAAGCCGACGTTGTTCTCATATTCCTCCACCTTGATGAGCAGGCCCATTTCCTCGAGCTTCGCAGCGGCTTTCTTGCGTGCCACGAAGCGCTCCAGCCCATGGAGATCCGGGCACTCCAGGCAATTCACATGGGCATCAGGCGTTAGAATGTCGATGATTTCCAGATTGTGGCGTTTGCCTATCTCAAAGTCCGCCTTGTCGTGAGCGGGTGTGATTTTCAGCGCACCCGTGCCAAACTCGATGTCCACATGATCATCAGCGATCACCGGGATTTCCGCGTGCGGGAACGGACGGAGTACCTTGCGGCCTATGTATTTCGCGTAGCGCGGGTCCTTCGGGTGCACGGCCACTGCCACATCACCCATCAGCGTCTCAGGGCGGGTGGTGGAGATCTGAAGATACTCGCCAGGCGCATCGGCCAGTTCATACTTCATGAAATACAGCTTAGAGCGCTGCGGGGTCATGATGACCTCCTCGTCAGACAATGCCGTTAGAGAAACCGGGCACCAGTTGACGATGCGTTTGCCGCGATAGATCAGGCCTTGTTTGAACAACTCCACGAACACGTGGCTAACCCACTTGGTATAGGCCGCGTCCATGGTGAAGCGCTCGCGGCTCCAATCGCATGAACAACCGAGGCGCTTGAGTTGTTTGATGATAATGTCGCCGTGCTTCTCCTTGAAATCCCAGACACGTTTGAGGAACTCGTCACGGCCAAGGTCGCGGCGGGATTTTCCCTCCTTCTCGCGCAGTTCGCGTTCTACTTTCGCTTGGGTGGCGATGCCTGCGTGATCAGTGCCCGGCAGCCATAGTACTTCCTTACCCTCCTGCCGTGCGCGGCGGGCCAAGATGTCCTGCAAGGCGTTGTTCAGGACATGGCCGAGGTGCAGGATGCCGGTGACATTCGGCGGCGGAATGACGATCGAATACGCCTCCTTTGAGGACGAGGGATCGGCCTCAAAACATTTTCCAGCGATCCAGGCGGCATACCACTTTTCTTCCACCGCCTGGGGTTCATAGGCTTTTGCTAACTCGGACATGGGGGCGGATGGATGCCAGAGCCGGGGTGCTTTGTCCAGCACGCGGGCCTACTTCTTCAGCTGCTCTTTCAGATACTCGCCACATTTCACCTCACGACCGTCGCTGAACCGGATCAAATAAGGGTTACCGGTGGTAGAGGATATAGTGGCGATTTTCTCAATAAAGTCGGCGGCGGTTTTGACCTCCTTGTCCTTTGCCTGCCACTTGCCGCGGAGGAATTTGCCCGCGCTTTTCGCATCATATGAACTGCCGTTGCGGATGAAATGAGCACCGGTCAGCCCTTCCACATGCTGGATCAGCCCTTCGATCTTCGCCTTTTCGTCACTTTCCGCCGCCCGAAGTCCTCCGGGCAGAACACAGGCAAGCACCGTTATGAGGAGGAAAGTGAGAAAATTCCGCGATTTCATGGGATTTTGGGTGATTCGAGGAGGCCCGTCAGGATGGTCCCCAACAGGACCATCATAGCCTTATCTCCACCTGGCAAGGCCTGTCTTGCCAGGTGTGGGAAGCACTTGACGATTCCGGGCTTGGCAGCCGGAGCATTCCCAGCAAGAATCCGGGCATGCAGACCACATCCTTTCTCAAAGAGTTATTCGATCTCTCCGGGAAGACCGCCGTGGTCATAGGCGGCACCGGAGAACTTTGCGGAGCCATGGCCGTGGGACTTGCCCGCGCCGGGGCAGAGGTCGTTCTCGGCGGGCGCATCCGCGAAAAGGCAGAGAAGCGTCTGGAGGAAGTCCACTCGTTCGGAGGCAAGGGATATTTCGTACCGGTTGATGTAACCTCACGCGATTCTCTGGAAGGGCTCCTCGAAACCGTGCTGGATCGTTCGGGCCAAGTGGACATCCTGATCAACGGCGCGGGAACTAACTCCCCCACCCCCTTTCTTGATATCAACGAGGAGGAATACCAGCGCATCATCGATACGAATCTATCTGCGGTGTTCCGTTCCTGCCAGGTGTTCGGGGAATATTTCCTTCAGGAATCCCGCGCGGCATCCATCATCAATCTGGGATCCATCTCCGGACTCAATCCGCTGTCCCGCGTGTTCACCTACTCACTCTCGAAAGCCGCCGTCCATAACTTGACGCGCAATCTCGCCCGCGAGTGGGCCGACAAGGACATCCGTGTGAACACCCTGGTCCCTGGCTTCTTCCCGGCTGAGCAAAACCGCAAGGTGCTCGACGAGTCGCGCGTGCTAGACATCCTCCGCCAGACCCCGGCCTCACGGTTCGGTAATGCCGAGGAACTGATCGGAGCGACTCTCTTGTTAGCATCTAATAAAGCAGGTGCCTTCATCACAGGCATAGAGATGATCGTGGATGGCGGTTTCCACGCGATGACGATCTGATCCGCGCTCACTGGATAGGCGCGAACAAATGCGCCGCGCGGCATGCTGCCCGGAACAGAAACGGCTTGCGCGCGAAGTCCTCTATTTGCGCTTCCCGCGCATGCTGGAAATCTGCCGTCAGCATCTCCGTCAGCTTGTCCACAAAACGCCTGTCGGTCGAGAATGCGGTGATCTCAAAATTGAGACGGAACGAGCGGTTGTCGAGATTGGCGGTTCCCACAGCGGCCAAGCGGCGGTCAATGAGCATGACCTTCTGATGCAGGAATCCGCGATGGTAGCGAAACAAGCGGATACCGTAGGGAATCGACTGGTCGTAATAGGCAAACGCGGACAACCAGACCAACAAGTGATCGGCCCGTTCCGGAAGCAATATGCGCACATCCACACCACGAATAGCCGCAGTCTGCAGGGCGGTGAGCACGCCCTCATCGGGCACGAAATAAGGCGAGGTAATCCAGAGTTTCTCGCGGGCAGAGTTGGCGGCCTCGGCCACGATGAGCTGCCAGGAATCCGCAGGATCAGCCGGACCGGTGGGAATCACAGCTGCTATCTGGTCTGCGGGCTCCGCCAAGGTGTCCCAATGCAACTCCGGAATATCGTTAGATGCCCAGAACCAGTCCTCCAGAAACACCAACTGCACGGCCTGCACCACTGGCCCACGCATTTCAAGGTGCGTGTCCCGCCACTCACCAAACTGCTGGCTGCGCCCGAGATATTCATCACCCACGTTCAAACCGCCTATCAGGGCCACCTTGCCGTCACTCACCACGATCTTGCGGTGGTTGCGAAAGTTCAGTTGCAGCCTGGACCACCAATAACGATTCACGCCGAAGGAATAACACTCCACGCCCGCCGCACGCAGCTCCTGCAAGTAACTACGCGGCAGCTTATGCGAGCCTATTTCATCAAACAGGAAATAGACCTTCACGCCCGCCTTGGCACGCTCAATGAGCGCCTGTTGAAAACGGGTGCCCAGCTTGTCGTTCTTGACGATGAAGAAATTCACGCAGAGATAGCTCCTGGCGCTGCTGATCGCGTCGAATATCCGGTCGAAGGTCTCATCCCCGTCAATCAGCGGCTCCAGGCGATTGCCCCGGGTGAAGGGCAGTCCACCTAACAATCTCGCCGCGCGCTCAAAGCCGTCGTCCTCGGGGATATCCACTTCCAGGGCCCGCAGGCGCTGGTGCATCGACTCCGCAAGCTGCGCAAGGCGCTCATCCGCCCTCCGCCTACCACCCACATCTCGCGAGAAACGGGTCCGCCCTAACATCCAATAGAGCGGGATGGCCACGAAGGGCACGGTGATCAGGGAAATCACCCATGCAATGGTGCCCTGCGAGGTGCGCACGTGCATCAGCGCGTGCAGCACATGCAGCAGGCCCACCACGTAGAACGCGACCAAGGTGACAAGGCCCAGCCAGGAGTTCGCCTCGTGGATACCATGGAAAAACATGGCCGGAGAATATCACCCGCATGAGGGAAAACAAGCTGCTTGTTGATACCTCTGGGAGTGGAAACAGCGGTTGGTTTTATCTGATCGAGGATGGCCAAGGTTGTCATTTGTCAGGGGAGAGAAGAGGAAGAGAAGAGAGCACAGCGGTTCCGCCGCCTTTCTCGGCTGGCAGGATAATAGAAGATGATTAGCCACTCTCGGCAGGCTCAGGGCCCGCAACGGCGGCGCAGACAGGGGAAAAAAGTTGCCAGCCTGCGGGCAAATCGATAGAGAGGGATTGTCTTGTGACGCCCGTATGGGCGGCAGAGGACGAAGACTGCAATTCCGAGCGGCATTTGCACCTGATAAACGAACGACGGCTAGCCAGAACAAAAACCATGCATAAGATCCTCACGCTGCGGACTAATCTCTTAATTATATTTGCTTCTGCGACTGTGGTTGGTGTCTTCCTATTTACTGACACGCACCCGAATAAAGCGCTCTTGATCGGAACAGGTGCAGGTTTGGGTCTTCTAGCTGGCATTTTCCAGTCGCGTGCGCTACGGGATTCAAAAGAGCAGTTTCGCGCCGCGACAACGGCGCTAGAAGTGCGAGCAGCAATGAATTCATCGGCGTCAGGTCGTCTCGCGACATACACTGTATACGCAGCCGGTGGCATCTTACTTCTGACAGCATTCACCCAGAACGAATCCATCGGTTTCGGCTTATTCGCAGGTTATGCCGCATTCATATTTGTTCGCGACAGCATAGCGTTCAAGGACTGTATCGATCTTCAGCACGCAGCGAAACAGAAATGAAACCGGCTAACCAGACGCATCAGCGCATTGATCATGGTTGAGCTCAAGCATTATGGAAAAATGAAGACTCTCTTATTGCTACCCGTTACACTACTGGCAATCTTGATGGCCCTGGCAGGAGCGGAGACCCCAAAAATCGACTGGAACGCAATGAGTGCTGAAGCGATCCGGGAGCGCGTGAGGATGGTTGGGAACATTCGAGAAGTGACCGAACTCCTGGGTCAGTCTCGCTCGTCGGATAACAACGCGGATTGGTCTGAGGTTAGATACACATTGAGCGCCCCCCTTATTTTGATTTTCGTCGCTGAGCCAGAAAATCATTTTTCAAAGACCGACGATCTGCGGAAAGTGCTTTCGATTTATCTTTACCGGAAGGATCCGAACGGCCACTTGCAAGTGGTATGGAAATTCTTTAAGGATCCGGTTCACGAACAGAAAATCCGGTCAGATTACTTTGATTTACCGACCTCTAGTCGGAAAACAAAATAAGCCGGTGGATGCAACGGTGATAAGCCCCGTAGTTAAACCAGAGTCCCCGGCATCGACTCATCATCTTTAACCTTAGCCGTAAAAATGGATACAACTCTTGTTCTCGTCATTGCTTTTGTCACAACGCTGCTTGGTGGCATGGCGATTGGCTTTATGATCGGCATCACGAAAGGCATGACATTAGGAGCAAACTTACGAATTGATCGTCACGCATCACCCATCCCATGGATCATGTGTTTGATCGGGTCAGGGGTGTTTCTTCTGACGGCTGTTGGTGCGTCAATCTACTCAATCTACTTCCTCTCGAGCAGCATACAGACCAAAGCTATCATCACGGAGATCATCGAGAGGAATGACCATGAGGGGCATCTAAGGCTGACTCCAGTCTACACCTACAAGGATGCCACAGGTAAGGAGTTCACCGATCGATCGAATACAGGCGATGGGCGCGAATTTGAGGTTGGGGATACCATACCGATTCGATATCTGAAAACCTCACCTCACGAATCACGAATTGATTATTTTTCTCATCACTGGTTCTTGCCGATCTTTATGGTTATCTTATCCGTCGTGCTAGGCGGGTTGGGATTCGGGTTGCGCTGGTGGCATAACGGAAAACAGAAATTAGCTAACATCTCTATGGACGCAACGGCGAAAATTCCCGTAGTTAAACCACATTCCACCACGCCACCTCATCATCGTTAACGTTGTCTAAGAAATGAAAGAGCCCCCTATAATGAAGCATCTGGGCATGATGATGCAATTGCTCGTGAAGTGGCGCATCGCCACGACTTTGTCCGTGATCATCGTAGGGGCAGTGATATTTTGGTTGAATTTCGATGGATTTTCGGAAGAAGTGGACCGAAAAGAGTTTGTGCGCTTGATGGGATCAGACCTTACCAAGTTCGGCAGTCAGGTATTCTACAAGGGAAGAAAGAATGATTGCGACTACTTTGAGCGAATACTGAGCTTTGGGCAGCGGACTAAGATTCACATTCCCATTTCGGAGAGTCCAATCAAAGATGACTTCCCTTACACTTCAGATTCTTCGAAATGGCTTCCAATTAGATCGACGGGTGGACCATCCGCTTGGAAACTGAATAAGGGCCCCTCTGGAAACGGCCATAACTAGGCGGAATAAATCGCGAACGACAAGACACCCGAAACCTTTCAACCTCCCCACTAACTCAATTCAATTACGCGGGTTTCAAAGACGAGACAACCGCGCGAAGCAAGATAGCCGAAGGCAAATGGCCGAGCACGCAGCCTTAATAAAGAGACATTCTTCCCTCTTGACGCACCTGCTGGAATCTGCCAGAAATCTTCACCACCATGAGGCTAGCAAATATAGAACCTCGAAAACTGACTCAAGTCACACTTGGACTGACACTATTTATAACAGTTTTTATAATATTTGGTACATTCTTTTCATGCAAAGAAGACCAAAGAGCAAAAGGATTGGGTCAAAATGTCAATGAATGGATGGTTAAATTTCATGAGTTTTACCGCGCGTTCGAAGACTATGACACGAAAAAGAGTTATAACTACGACTACAACAGTGAACGTGTTGGCGCAGAAAGAAAAATATTCCCGGATCGCTTTAGTGATCTCATCAATTATGGTGAACCTGACAAGAGGCGATATCTCAGAAGTAAAATTGCATGGGATGATTTTCAGAAATATGTTACTGTCGTGGTGAATGACTACGGATTTTTCGAAAAAAAAGATATCCAACTCGACTCTTTCATTGCACAAACAACGGTTGTGTTGATAAAGGATGTGAAATCGGAGGACGGTTCAAATGTGAGAGTTTCTCTTACTTATGGAGGTAATGTATTTGCGGCTCACTTTTCTGTAGGAGATCGTGCGAAGGGACCGTAATGCTTGTCCCATGAAGAACTTCCTCTGCCTCCTGCTGCTGCTCACTGCCACAGCATGGGCAGACTCGAGCAAACGAAATAAGTGAACAGCATGCGGAAGCCGGAATCCGTCAGACATGAAGACAGCGAATGTTAATCCGGGGAATCTGCCCTTATATGCGACGATATTAGCATTCGCATTCTGTTGCTCATGCGGTCCGAAGGTTGCGCCAAATTATTGGCATGATTTCTCGCTTGAACAAAATCCTGCGACTCAACCATCAATGGGAAAATCAAAGGCATTGATGAGGATTTCCGTGCCTTGTTCAATGGATAAATTGAGGCTGGTCGCTGGGAATGAGAGGTGGATCGTTGTAAATCATTGGATGTATGCGGCATTTCCTTCGCAAATCGAATTTGATTACATGATGACAAAATCCGTATGTGATGGTCCTTTGGGAAATGAAGTCATGTATACAGCCGCATTGAAGAATGGGAAAGTGGTGGCATTTTCTATCAGAGAATTTAGAATTAATTCCAATTCATCACGCCTTCTACCCAGCGGGTTGTGGATTGTCAAGTAAATGCCTATAGGTTCACTCGGTTTCGCACTAGCCAATCCCTGCATCCGGGTCATTCGCTGGTGACAACCCAAAACTCTCGCCTCCTTAGCCATCCCACAGGCGTCCTGCAACGCGAGCTGTGAGGTGACTTGGCTTGTATCTCGTCCTGTTGTCCTCTCGGCCTCAAAGACGCGACAACCGCGCGAAGCAAGATAGCCGAGCACTCTATCCTGAATAACGAGGCAATAAGGTCGCTACTCCTTATTTCACTGCTAGCGCATGGACAGACTGATCCCATTAGGCCGCCCTTTCATCCAGGGTAGCCGATTCTCGGCAACCCTTCGTTATGTTACGCAATCCCGTTGGTGTCGGCGGTCACCCAAAGTGCACCACCTGATGGTCACATGTTAGGATTCAAAGTGCACCACTTGCGGATGTAAAACCGCTTCCCTCAAGGCACTGCCAATGTGCTTGGATCGGGGAGCA
>Ga0118677_10005276_pt1 | contig 22731 bp, 20 predicted proteins | sample AliMusrvi5mmetaG_FD_86154 | JGI IMG/M metagenome (GOLD analysis project Ga0118677, IMG submission 86154)
CCTTTATCAATTCTTTCTTCATCATTGCCGCTCTTTCCATCCGAAGTTATAATAATTTATATATAACAATCATCCTGTCTAGCGAAAAGCCGTTCCGCGATTCCCGGCGCTTTCTCTTAGAACCCGTATCCGATCCAGAAACTCCAGTTTTCCCGCGATGATTTTGGATCATCCTTCTTTACGGGCCAGGCGTAATCGAACCGCATCGGAAACCCTGGGATATCCAATCGCAACCCCAACCCGGCGCCGGCCGCGTAGTGACTCATGTCAAAATCGTAGGGATCATACCACACATTTCCAATATCATAAAAGGAAGCCAGCCGGAATTTCGGGATGCCGGGAATCGGCACCGTATATTCCGCGCTCGCAAGGGCCAGACTCTGTCCCCCATCAGGCAGGATGATCCCAGACCCGTCCGCACGTTCCGCCTTGGGTCCAACCCACCTGTAACGGAACCCCCTCACAGTCTGGGCGCCGCCTGCAAAGAGCCGCTCGGACAAGGGAACTTGATCTTGCGACCCGTAGGCATCCACGACTTCCGCGCGCCCACGGAAACTCAACACATGTTTCCACCAAAGCGGAATGTATAGGGATCCGCCGGTCTCCAAGTCGTATAACTCGGTGTCAAACCCCAACGGCCCGCCCATGATCGTGCTCTTCATGTACAATTTCGATCCGCGGGTCGGAACGAAAAAATTATCGCGGGTATCACGGGTCCAGGTCGCGGACAGTGAACTGGCGATCCGTCGCGGATCCTCGAAATAGAACGATTGTGTTTCGCCCGCATTATTGACAGCCAGGTACTCGTTGGTATCCGCCACATCCTTGAGTTGGACTTGTTCAAGCCGGTATTTGAAGTCCAGGCGGTTTGGCCCCCCCAGAGGCACTCCCAACCCCAACGCGCCACCTTGCCGGAGCACATCATAGTCATGATCGCTCTGCTTACTGCTATAGAGGTCAACGCTCAGGGCTAATTTTCGATCCAGGAACCAGGGCTCGACAAACGAGATTGAATATGATTCGCGGGTGGACCCGAATTCCGCGCGCAACTTGATCTTCTCTCCGGCACCCATGAAGGGTTTTCCGCCGATGTCAAAGTTCCCCTGGCTGACTTCGGCAAACCCGATCAGTTTGTCCACGCTTGAAAAACCCACACCAGTCATGAACTGCCCTGTCCGTTGTTCTTCAAGTTCGAAAATCAGGTCAGCCTGGTTTGTCGAGCCTGGAGCCGGGGCGTTCACGCAATTGACTGTGGAGAAGAATCCCAGGTTTTTCAGTTTATTCTCGCTCGTCCGAACCTTGACCCCGTCGTACTGGTCGCCTGGATAAACCAGCAGTTCGCGGCGGATCACCTTGTCATGAGTGACATTATTACCCTTGATCAGGATGTTCCGGATTGAGGTGAGCCGGCCTTCCATGACCACAAACCGGATATCCACGTCGCCGATCTTCTCCCGCAGGTCAAACTGGGGGCGGACAAAGGTGTCCATATATCCCCGGCTTTCGTAATAATCCCGGATCGCATCCCCGGCCTTATTGATGACGGATGTCGAGGCATCGCTCCCGGCCTTAAGGCTTGCTGACTTGAGCAGGTCTGCCTCGGGGAACAGGGTCACGCCGGAAATCGTCACACGGGCGACACGGTATTTCAGGTTCTCCTGAATCGGAATGGTAACCACATACCGCCCCGGTCTCGGTTCCTGGATCTGCGGCTCCCGGATCACCACGTCCAAAAAGCCCCGGTCCTTGTACAGGGCGCGGATGCGTTCGCAACCCTCGCGCAGAACCTCCTTGTCGTAGGGGGTGTTGTGGAACCAACTGATCGGGTTGTACCAGGCCATGATTTCCATGGCTTCCCGGATATCGGAATAATCAACTGATTTCCACCCCGGAAATTCATACGAGACAATCCGGATCTGGTCGCCCTCCCGGATACGGACAGCCAAGGAGACCTGCCCCTTCTTCGAATCCACCGTATCCAGGGTCCAGGAGATCACCGCGCCCCCGTAGAGCCGCTTCCGATATTCCTCGGTCACTCTCACCAACCGGGCCGAAACGGTGGGTTCATCAAGGTAATCACCGGGATTCAGGCCGATTAAATCCTGGATCTTGGCAACGCTCATTTCCTTTGCGCCAAGCACCATGACCGGTTTGACAAGCTTGCTTTTCATACGAATTGCGTAGAAAAGGGCCACGCCGGTTCCGGCATTTTCCATGTCCGCCTTGACGTCGGCGATTTTTCCGGAGGCAAGGAGCGACCGGATGTCATTCGCAACCATCCCGCGATTCAGTTCCTGACCTTCCCGGACGGCAATCGTGTTGCGCACCATCACCTCGTCAACGGGGATATCACCCACCGTCTTGATTTTCACCGACCGGACCACGGGCTCAGCGCCGGCGACCGGGACCACTCCCGCGGACAGGAGAAGAATCAAGGCGATCATCTTGCCAACCGGGTTCATCCCATCTCCTGTCGCATGTAACCGGGTTGCACGGCTCCCTCGTCAACGCCATGAGCGGCATCACGGAAGCGGGTAAAGGCGTCGTCAAACTCCATCCGGATTTCCTCCATGGCGGGCCCGTTCCGGTTCTTGGCGATTTCCACGATAGCCAGGGTCCGGTTTTCGCGTTCCGGATCGCTGGCGGTTCTGCAGGGGCGGCGCAACAGCAAGACGATATCGGCGTCCTGCTCGATGGATCCCGAGTCACGAAGATCCGACAACTTGGGTTTTTCTTCGCCCCCGCGGGCTTCCGGCGCACGGCTGAGCTGGCTCAGGACCAGAACCGGAAGGCCTAATTCCTTGGCCATGGCCTTCAGGCCGGCGGACACATGGGTGATTTCCACCTGGCGCCCGTCCCGCGAATTGCTCGGTGCGCGCAACAGTTGAAGATAATCAATGACAATCAACTCGACATTGTGTTTGCTCTTCATGCGCCGGGCGCGCGCCCTTAATTCATTGATATCCAACCCCGCGCTATCGTCAATGAAAATGGGCGCGTTACTCAGCGCATCCGCCGCGGAGATCAAACGCCCATGGTTTGTCTGGGAGATGAACCCGTCACCGATGGTATGGCCCGAGACCTCCGCCCGGCAACAGATCATCCGCTTCACCAGATCCAGGCAGGACATTTCCACGCTAAAAACACCGACCCCGCGGGGCCGGCTATCGGGATCGCCCTTTCCCAACGCCACATTTTCCACGACGTTCATGGCCAGTGAGGTTTTTCCCATGGATGGCCGCGCCGCGAGGACCACCATGTTTCCGCCCTTCAATCCCTTGATATGCTTGTCGAGATCCCTGAACCCTGTCGCCACCCCCATGAACCCCCTGTGTTGATTGTCGAAGGTTGCGACAATCTCATTGACCAACTGGTGCCAGGGGCGCATCTGGCCATGCTGGTTCGCCGTAATGTCGAAAAACATCTGCTCCGCATGGCCCAGTACGGCCGGGGCCTCGGCGGTGGGATCATAACACCGGCGCTCGGCATCGCGCGCCGCTTCGATCACGCATCTGAGCAGATGCCGATCCCGGACAATGTTGATGTAATACTCGGCGTGGGCGGCGGTTGGAGTGGCATCCACAATCCGGTGCAGGGCGGGACTGCCGCCAATCCGATCGAGAAGTCCCGCCGACTTCAGGCGCTCTCCGATCGTCAACAAGTCGATGGGCCGCCCATCCCTGCTCATGGCGAGCATGGCGTCAAAAATGGAGCGGTGGGCGGGAATATAAAAAGAATCGGGCACCAGTTGCCGCTCGATGCAAAGGTCCATGACCTTTTCCGCATCCAGCAACACGGCGCCCAACACCCCCCTCTCCGCGTCCTCGCTATGCGGTGGAACGCGCTCGACAGGCGTCACCTTGGACGAGACAGGGGCTTCATTGGCCATGGAACTATTCCTGGACGACCCAAACCTTGATGACGGTCTCGACTTCAGGATGGAGTTTGACCTTGACCTCGAACACACCCAATTCCTTGATAGGGACTTCGATCTCAACGGCATGCTTATCCAGCTCAAAGCCTTGCGACGCAAGTGCCTTGAGGATGTCCCCGTTGGTGACCGAACCGAACAGTTTCTCGCCCTCGCCCACTTTCATGGCAATGGTGTACGAGCCCTTCTGGATCGCAGCGGCGAGATCGCGTGCCTTTTCAGCGGCCGCTTTCCGTTCCACCTCACGCTGAATCTGGAGCTTCGCCAACTGGCGCCGGGTGGATTCCGTCACAGGCGCGGCAAACTTGTTGGGCAACAGATAATTCCGGGCATACCCTTCGGTAACCTTCACCACCTGGCCCGCAATACCCAAATCCTTGACGTCCTGCATCAAAATCATTTCAACTGACATGTTTCCTTCTCCTCACTGGCGGCCATCCCCCTCGCGACTTCGCGCCAAGCGGCGCGGGCCCGGCGGGGAAAACCAGCCTTATTGAATGGGTTAGCGCAACAAGCCCATGACCCGGGCGCGCCGGATGGCCCGCGCCACGGAACGCTGTTGCTGGGGCGAAGCGCCCGTAAACCGCGCCGGCAGGATTTTTCCCTGCTCGGACGTGAACTTGCGAAGCAACTCGTAGTCGCGCGGATCAATAAACTTCATTGATTCAATTTGCGGAATACGCCGCTTGGACACCATATTTACGTTATTTTCTCGCATAGCCATGATTATTTCCCTCTCCTTACCAATTAAAAAGGCAGATTGTCATCATCCCCGGACGGAACCCCCTCTTCCGATGCCGCGGAACGGGCAGGCGGGCGCGGAGCAGCCAGCGCGGGACGGGGCTCCCCTCCCTCCGCCGTATCGCTGTACTCCGCCCGTTTCGGGGCGCCGATAAACTGGGTCCGGTCAGCCACGACGCGAAGACGGTTCATTTTCTGCCCGTCTTTCTCCCATTCGTCATACTGCAAACGACCTTCAACCAATAGCGGTGATCCCTTGGACAAATATTGTCCGCAGGCTTCTCCCTGTTTCCCCCACACCACCACACCGACAAAACAAGTCTCCTCACGTTCTTCACCGGAGGCCAGTTTGAACTTGTTATTGATCGCCATCCGGATATCGGTGACCGCCTTGCCCGACGGCAGATAGCGGACTTCCGGATCCCGCGTGAGATTTCCGATCAAAAAAACTTTATTCAGAGTGGCCATAAAACGTCACCTTCGTCGTCAAACGCCCGCCGCAACGGCAGGAGCCTTAGTCACCAGTTTGTCATCAAAACAAGTGATTTGGACCCGGAAAATATCATCATTCAGATGATACCGCGACGTCAAAACCGACACCTTTTCCGCCGCGATCTGGAAGATCACCGACAGATAGAATCCGGATTCCTTTTTCTGCATGACACGGGCAAACGAACGTCGGCCCATATCCTTGGTTTCCAGGATTTTCCCGCCCGCCTTGGTAATTTCGCCGGTCACAAACGCCGCCAGATCCTTGAGCCGCTCTTCCTGAACCGTCTCGCCAAAAATGAACAAACCTTCGTACTTATTCACTGCTTCTTTCCTCCTGACATTCCATCATTCTCCCCGGCGCTGTCATGCGGCCGGACATTAAACCGGTTCATCGCGGCATCCATGCCTTTCGCGACCACTTCCAGGACGGCATCCGCCGCCTGTCCGATCACGGTCCGTGCGATCACCCACTCATCCCGTCCAAATGCTCCCAATACATGATCCACCAGGTCATCCCGGCCGACACCCCGTCCGATTCCGACCCGGAGACGCCCGTAATCCGGCGTTCCAAGCGCCGTGCTGATTGACGCCAACCCCCGGTGCCCGCCAGTCCCGCCTCTCGGCCGCAGACGCAGGCTGCCCAATGGGATATCCGCATCATCAACCACCACCAATAACTCGGAAGGATTCAATTTGCGGTAGTTCAACACCGCCCCAACCGCCCTGCCGCTGTTGTTCATGAACGTCTGCGGCTGGACCAAAATCACATCCTCGCCTTCATATAGGGCTGAACCGACCCGGGCTTCAAAACGGGAACTCGACTTCATCCCGCACCCCAGCCGCCCAGCCAGGCAGTCCACCACCAGAAAACCCATGTTATGCGGCGTCTGCTCGTATTCCGAACCCGGATTCCCAAGGCCGACGACGACTTTCATGAATACCCGAAACCCGCCTCCCGTGCCCTGTCATGCGGCACCGGAAACTACTTCTTGGCAGGCTTCTTCTCCTCTTTCTTCTCTTCCTTTTTCTCTTCCTTCTTGGCCCCATCCTTCGCTGGAGCGGCAGCACCCTCGGCGCCTTCCTCTTCCTTCTTCTTGCCAATGACCTCGGGAGTCGCCCCTTCGACACCCTCAGCCGCCACTTCCTCAACCTTCTCCTCGCGCGGAGCCACGACGGTGGCCACGGCCACATCGCCGGACGTCAGCACCGTGAACTTCGGATCCATCACGATGTCGCGAATCATCATCGTCTTACCCAGAGCCATGCCGGACACATCCACATCGAACGAATCAACAATATCACCAGGCAGACACTCGACCTCGATATGACGCAACAGGTGCTCCAGAATACCACCCTGCTGGGATACTCCGACAGGTTCCCCCTTGAGCTCGACCGGGATCGTGATGCGCATTTTCTTCGTCATCGAGATTTCGAGGAAATCCGCATGAATCACCCCGCCCATGACCGCCTCATGTTGCACTTCGCGGAGCAGGGCCTTGATGACATCCCCATCCACACTCAAATCCACGATCAGGTTCTCACCGGTGTGCTGCTTGAGCATCAGACCGAATTCACGAGTATTGAGTTTTACCGAGCGAGCGCCTTTATCCCCGTACACAACGGCGGGAATAAAACCGGTCTTGCGCAACGCCTTGGCGGCGGTGCTTCCGGATGTTTCGCGTTTGCTCGCAGACAATTTGATTTCCTTCGACATACTTACCTCTTCCCTTTCACCTTAGCCTAAAGTTTGAATAACGACGACACCGACTGGTTATCATGAATCCTCATGATGGCCTCGCCCAGCAGCCCGGCCACCGGCAACACGGTTACCGGAAACCCATCCGTCTTAACCATCAGGGGAACGGTGTCGGTCACCACCAGTTCCTTGATCACCGAGGACTTCAGGCGCGCGATCCCCATATCCGTGAGCACGGCATGGGACACCGCCGCAAAGATTCCATCCGCCCCGTTTTCCTTGAGGATTCTCGCGGCCGAGGTCAACGTACCCGCGGTGGTGGCCAGATCATCCACCAAAACGCAGTTACATCCCTTGACGTCTCCAACCATCGTCAGCGCCTCCACCTCACTGGGGCCTTTACGCTGCTTGGCAACAATCGCCAGGCCGGCATTGAGCATTTCCGAATAACCATGCGCCATCTTCAATCCGCCTGTGTCAGGCGACACCACGACGAGTTTGGTCAATTTCTTTTCAATCAGATATTTCCCGATCACCGGCGAGGCATACAGATGGTCCACGGGGATGTCAAAAAATCCTTGCAACTGCTGGGCATGGAGGTCAACCGTCAGCACACGATTCGTCCCGGCCGCCACCAGGAGATTGGCCACCAATTTCGCCGTAATCGGGACGCGGGGCTGGTCTTTGCGATCCTGCCGCGCATAACCGTAGAAGGGCAGCACGGCTGTGATCCGGGCCGCCGACGCGCGCCGCAAGGCGTCAATCATGATCAGGAGTTCCATGATATTTTCATTTGGCGGATGGCAGGTCGGCTGGACCACGAACACATCCTTGCCCCGGACGTTCTCCAGAATCTTCACCCAGGTCTCCCCGTCTGGAAAACGGTTGATGTTCGCCTTCCCGAGAGGAATGCCAAGGCAGTCGGCGATGCTTTTCGCCAATTGCGGATGTGCTGTCCCAGTAAAAATCTTCATATGACTTCGTTCTTCATTCCAGCCTGATGGTTGCCCGACTAGGACTCGAACCTAGACTCTAGCCTCCAAAGGGCCGTGTGCTACCATTACACCATCGGGCAATATTTTCGCAACGCGGGTCCATAACCACGGCCCCGTTTCACGTTTTACCGTCGCCTCTATCTCCAGGGCCTGGTTGTGATCCGCGGCCATCGCAAACACCGAGGCTCCGCTGCCCGACAACAAAACACCTGCCGCTCCCGCCGACTCTAACCTTCCGGCCAGGATCGCCAGGAGCGGATATTTCTCAAAAACCGGCGCTTCAAGTGAATTCAGGAGACTGGCGGATGCCAGTTTCCCGTCTCCTCTCTCCAGCGCAAAACACGCATTGTTAAAGGTTTCTTCTGTTGAAGTCAATCCCCTTCTAAACCGCCGGTAAGCATCCCGTGTGGGAACGTTAAACCCCGGATTCACCACGACAATCCACCACTCGGTTTTCTCCGGCCAATGGCAGACCACCTCACGGATTCGCTCCCCCCGCCCTTCCATGCAGACAGCCTTTCCGTACACCATGGCGGGAATATCACTTCCCAAACGGGCGCCAAGTTCCATCAACCGCTCCTGGGAAAGGCCTGTTTTCCACAAACGGTTCAAGCCCGTCAGGGCGCCTGCGGCATCGGCGCTCCCGCCGCCCATACCTCCGCCAATGGGAATTTCCTTTCGGATGCGGATCGACGCTCCGCCCGGATATCCCGTGGTTTCCCGCAACAATTTCGCGGCGAGGAAGGCGAGATTGTCTGCCGAGGGCGGCAACAGAATCCTCGCGTCGCCCGGCAATCCCGCTACAGAACATTCCACCTCGATGGCGCCCTCTGTCGACGTCAGGACGAGGGTGTCACAGAGTGATATCGGGACCACCAGGCTCCGAAGGTCATGATATCCATCCGGTCGCTTGCCCAGGACATCAAGCGTCAGGTTGATTTTGGCGGGAGCGGAAACAATCAACTTGGATTTCCCTGTTTGCATGGCGCGCGGAGTTATCAAACGCACTAACCCATGTCAAGCCACAGAAAGCCTATTGGCAATATCGTGCCAGGAAAAGGAATGAAGAGAATTTTCAAACGGAATCACCCCCTCGCCGGAGCGAAAATCGAGGCACGATGAAATAAGGGGACTTTCCCTGCGTTTTTGGTAATAACTGTCGGCGTGTGGACCAAGCATCAGGAGTCGTAGATGAAAATACTATATTCGTGTTTCAGCCCAATCGCAACACTTGCCCTGATTGTGGCGCTGACCGGTTGTGAAGGCAAGGGATCCGGAAACGCCAATGCCCTATCGGTGGTATCCATTTCTCCTTCACCCGCATACCTAAATGCGGGCCGCGTCGGGGAAGTCCGGTTTTCCGCCAGTGGAGGATCCAGCAACTACCAATGGTCGCTGTCTGACGCTTCATTGGGCACTTTGTCTCCGGGAAGTAACACCGCCGTGTATCGGAGCCAGGCGATCATGGGTACGAATACCGTCACCGTGGTGGATGCCCTCAATACAACAAATTTCGCAAGCGCGCTGATTCTTCAGCAATATCCTTCCGGAGGGGCTTACTCCTATTAGTGACCATCCGCAACGCACGGAAGGGTCAAAAAATCGGTCAGGTAATTATTCTTCGATTCTCTGCCTGAGCCGATCGATTGTCCGCGGGGCACATCCCTCAAAATGGTTGTTGGCGAATACCCAGACGTTGCGCTTCCGCTCCTTCAGGGCCCTTACAACCGTGGCCAGCGCATCGAGGTCGGCATCACGGGGTTCGGCAATCTGATTCCATTCCCTGCCGGTGCGTTCCTCCATACCCGCCCGATCCGGCCCATGGAGGCGGATCACCGCCGTCTCCCCCAACAGGTCAGCATGGCGGCTGAAAACCTCTATGACCGGCGGCATGTAGTAGCCTTGCTCAAACACATGGGAAAGCCCCTGCTCTCGCAGAAAAGTGAAGTACTGCGCGTTCAGGTAATTCGGGTTGCGCGACTCGACACACCAGTAGTAATCCGGTGGCAGTTGGCCGGCGAACGTGCCAAGCCTGTCCTGGAAAGCCGCCTGTGAAGGCATCTTGTCCCGGTTCAGATATTCAAACTGGAACATCATCGGACCGAGGAACGGGCGCATCGGCGTCAGGACATCCAGAAAGGACTGGAGCAATGCCACGGACAAGAAATGCGGATTCGGCACCAGCGGGTCTGCCTTTGACTTTGGCCGGAAGTGGGACAACGTGAGTGCATTGGGCATTTTTACCCCGAACCGGAAGCTGTCCGGCACAACCGAAGCATAGTCGGCCACCGTTTTAGGCTGAGGCAGAACGACCTTTCCCGGCCCGAAAAGGCTCCAGAACCATTGGTCAATTTCGACGCAATCGTACTTCTGCGAGTATTCGGCCAGGTAATCAGGATGCGGGGCATCAGAATAAACCAGCCCGCGCCAGGAGTCGTACTTCCAGCTACAGGCACCAAGATGGAGATCACCGCTCATTCCCCGAACTGTCGCACCAATCTCCCCCATCGTCAATCTGCACTGAACTCTTTTCCACTCTGACCTTGTCATGGTTATGCGCATATGCGAAGTATGTCGGCACCAGTGTTTTGGTTTGTTAATGAACACTGGCTATTACAGGAGAAACGATATGCTGATTTCGAACAACAGGCTGTACGGCGCGATTGCCCTGGTGCTAGTCATGATAATGGAGGGGACTTTCGGGCGGGCGGCTGAAGGGCAGTGGGTCTCGGGAAATGCCCGGTTCACAACCATCACCCCGAACTGCATCCGATTGGAATATTCGCCCGGGGGCTCTTTTGTCGACACCCCTTCCTACTTTGCGGTTAAACGTGAGACTCGCTTCGCCGCACCAATGACGCCCCGTTCGGAAGGCGGGATGGAGATCAATACAGGCGCGATCCGGTTGACGTATAAGTCTGACGGAAAGCCCTTTAATGCCGAAAATCTTTCCGCCGAGATCCGTAAGGGACCCGGCGTTGTTACATGGAAGCCCGGCGCACCCAACCCTGGTAATCTGGGGGGGACCGTCTGTACTCTCGACCAATGGAAAGGCCCCGGCGACCTCGGACAAGGTGTGCTCTCGCGCGATGGTTGGTTTCTCCTCGACGATTCACGATCCGTTCTGCTGACAAGGGATTGGGTGGAGGCCCGGCCCAGAACTGCCGGGACCGACTGGTACCTGTTCGGCTACGGCGACGATTACAAGGCCGCTCTGAAATCCCTGACCGCAATCGGTGGCGATATTCCCATGCCCCGCAAATATACCCTGGGCGCCTGGTATTCCCGCTACTGGCCTTATACCTCCAGAGAGTATCGTGATATCGTCAAGGAATATGCCGATCATGGTTTTCCCCTGGATGTCATCGTGATGGACATGGATTGGCACAAACCGGGCTGGACAGGCTGGTCGTGGAACCGGACCTTGTTGCCTGATGCTGAGGAATTGCTGAAATGGTTTCACAGTCAGGGACTTGCCGTGACGCTGAATGTCCACCCAGCCGATGGCGTCATGAGACACGAGGACATGTATGATGCCTTTATGCGGGATATGGGACTGGATCCTGTCGCAAAGACGAACCTGCTGTTCGATGCCGGCAACAAGCACTATCTGGACACGCTGTTCCGGCATACCCATGATCCCCTTGCAAATGAGGGGGTGGATTTCTGGTGGCTGGACTGGCAACAGTATCGCGCAACCCGCAGCATTCCCGATTTGACCAATCTTGCCTGGCTGAACCACTACTACTATCAATACACAGGTCGGGCCGGAAAGCGCGGGGTGTCGTTCAGTCGATGGGCGGGATGGGGCGACCACCGACATCCCCTGCATTTTTCAGGCGATGCCAGTACGGGTTGGGCCATGCTCGCGTTCGAGGTCCCCTTCACCGCAACGGCCGGCAACGTGGGGTGTTTCTTCTGGTCGCACGACATCGGCGGGCACATGGGCGGACGCAACGAGGAATCCTACGTCAGGTGGTGCCAGTTCGGCGCCCTCAGCGCCGCCTTGAGGTCCCACTCCACGCGCAACAATATGATGGACCGTAGGCCCTGGACCTATCCGAAATGGGCTGAGGATTCCATGCGAATCAGTTTCCGGTTGCGCTCGGAATTGTTCCCCTACATCTATAGCAGTGTCAGCGAAGCCTGCCGGGACTCGATCCCGCTCACCCGCCCGATGTACATCGACTATCCCGGCGAAGACAAGGCGTATACCCACCCCCAGCAGTACGGCTTCGGTGCCAACCTGCTGGTGGCGCCTATTGTCATGGCCGGAGTCGGCACAAACCGCGTGGGGCGGCAGACAGTCTGGTTTCCCGGAGATGACTGGTACAACTATTTTACCGGTGAACACTTTGCCGGAGGACGGGAAGAAGTGGTTTCAGCCGACATCAATGAGTTCCCGCTCTATGTCCGCGGGGGCGTGCCGCTTCCGATGCAACCCTATACGCCGCATATGGGCTCGGCGCCCCTGACGACACTGGTCGTCCGCTGTTATCCGGGGCAGGAAGGCAAAGCCGGTTCTTCGACCCTCTACGAGGATGACGGAATTTCGGACGGATACCGGAAGGGAAAGTTTGCGACCACGGAAATGACCTGCCGGGCAAAAGACGGACGGATCACCGTGACCATTGCGCCCTCCGTTGGAAGCTATGCCGGGCAGCCTTCGAGCCGCTCACTGGTTGTTGAACTTCCCTGTACTGAACAGGCGGTAGACGTGACGATTGGCGGGAAACCCGCCCACGCCGTCTATGATGCCGTCACCTGCGTGAACCGTATAGTCGCGGAATCACGTAAAACCACAGAGGCATGCATCATTACGGCATCCGTGAAACCGGTTTCTGAGGACGTCATGGCACAGCGTGCCCGTAATCGGAGGGGCAAAGTTGATTTTCACCCATGACGTCTCGCAGATCGGACTCTTCTGATTACTCAGTCTTGGCTTCGGGACTCTTTTCGGGTGCAGGTCCTGCTTTCGGGCATACCGCGTTCTTGCCATGCTCTTTTTGGTGCCCCTCGCCTCCCGGCTTCATCCAATCCCTCTTCTCCATGTGCTCCTTCATCGTCTGGCGCATCTTCGCCCGTTGTTCCACGGTGAGGATCTTATGGATTGCCAACCTCTGTTTCACGCTCATGAGGTCGATCTCGGCCCGGATTTGCGAGATTTCCCCGGTGCTTTTCAAGACAGCCACTTCATCCGGAGAGTCTTGATTCATCAGATCCGACTGGGCCTTAAGCGCCGCCTGCATTTTCGAATGAAGAGTTTTCATCTCAGTCCCGGACCCTGAGAACACCTCCTTGATCTTCTGCTCCTGGTCCTGAGAAAGCCCAATTTCCTTGAACATATGCATCAACGGCATCATGGGCATTCCGCCCTCCATCATGCCCATCCCCATGCCCGGGTGCCTATCCAGCCCTTCGGGCCTGGTTCCTTGAGGCTTGTCCCCCGCAATCGCCATGACCACGAACCCTATCGAACATCCAGCCACAATCATCGCTTTTTTCACATCCACTCCTTTTGTTAGTCCTTGAGATACACATCATAAAACGATCTTGCCGCGCTTTTATTGCAAATTGATTTTTGTCCCTGTTTCAGTCTATACTCACCGCCTTTGCTGACAACGAGACAAGAAAGTGACCCGTAACCATGGACAAGAAACCGTCGACTTCGAAAAAAACAGGCAGAACTGCCGCTGATAAACAAGCGGCCCCTAGTGAAGACCTGCGCCAATATCGCACCCTTGACACCGTCGAGGCGCTGAAACTGAGCTTCGAGAATCATCTACGCTATACCCTGGCCCGCGACCAGTATTCCGCGACCGACCATGACCGCTACATCGCCCTCGCCATGGCCGTCCGCGACCGCCTGGTAGGCCGATGGATCGAAACCAGCCAGACGTATGTCTCGCGTAACGTGAAGCGCGTCTATTACTTGTCCCTGGAGTACCTTATCGGCCGCGCCATGGGCAACAATGTCATCAACCTCGGGATAGACCAGATCGTCGCCCAGGCGATGGCGGAGCTCGGTCTCGACTGGAATTACCTGCGTGACCTGGAACGCGACGCCGCGCTCGGCAATGGTGGCCTGGGCCGTCTGGCCGCCTGCTTCATAGACTCCCTCGCCACCCTGGAACTGCCGGGATATGGCTATGGTATCCGCTACGACTACGGCATCTTCCGCCAGGCGCTCCGCGACGGGCAGCAGGTCGAGGAGCCCGATAACTGGTTGCGCGACGGCACCCCCTGGGATATCGAGCGCCCCGAATACCAATACCCCGTTCATTTCGGCGGCGAAGTGAAAGACGAACGCGACGACCGGGGCCGCCAGGTATCCCGCTGGGTCAACTGTGACACCATCGTCGGCATGCCCTATGACTTCCCCGTCGCCGGCTACGGCAACAACACCGTAAACAACCTCCGGTTGTGGACCGCCAAGGCGTCGGAAGAGTTCGACCTTTCCTTCTTCAACAATGGCGATTACATCCGGGCCTACGAGCAGAAAATCCTCCGGGAAAACATCACCAAAATCCTCTACCCCAACGACCGGATCGAACAGGGGCGCGAGTTGCGCTTCAAACAGCAGTACTTCTTCGTATCCTGCTCCATTCAGGACATCCTGCGCCGTTTCAGGGTAAACAACACCGACTGGCGCGTGCTCCCGGACAAGGTCGCGATCCAGCTCAACGACACCCATCCCGCCATGGGCATCGCCGAGTTGATGCGCCTGTTGATTGACGAGAACGGCCTCGACTGGGATCTCGCGTGGGATCTCACCACCCGGGTGTTCGGGTACACCAACCACACCATCATGCCAGAGGCCCTGGAGAAATGGCCGGTCCGGCTATTCGAGGACCTACTGCCGCGGCACCTGACCATCATCTACGAGATCAATCGCCGCTTCCTACGCCAGGTGATGAACAAGTTCCCGAACGAACACGAACGTCTGGGCCGTATGTCGCTGATCGAAGAAGGGGGCGAGAAACAGGTCCGCATGGCGAATCTGGCCGTTGTGGGAAGCCACAAGGTCAACGGTGTGGCCAAGCTCCATTCCGAGCTGATCAAGGAAACCCTGTTCCGCGATTTCTTCGACCTGTGGCCGCAGAAGTTCACCAACATGACAAACGGCATTACCCAGCGCCGCTGGTTGCTGAAGAGCAACCCCGGCCTGGCCGGCTTGATCACCAAAAAAATCGGTGACGGCTGGGTCAAGGATCTCTACCAGCTCAAGCGGCTTGAAAAGTTCGCCAAGGATCCCGACTTCAAGGCCCGCTTGCGCGAGATCAAGCTGGAGAACAAGCAGAGGCTGGCCGACTACATCCGCGTCGCCCATGGCGTCGAGGTGGATCCGGATTCGCTTTTCGACGTCCAGGTCAAGCGCATGCACGAATACAAGCGGCAACTTCTCAACTGCCTGCATATCCTGCACCGCTATACCCAGATCAAGAAGAATCCCGACATGAACGTCCTGCCCCGGACCTTTATTTTCGGAGGCAAGGCGGCGCCGGGCTATGCCATGGCCAAGTTGATCATCAAGCTGATCAACGACCTTTCCGCCGTCGTCAACACCGACCCCGATGTGCGCGGCCGGATGAAGGTGGTCTTCCTGAGCGACTACCGCGTCTCCCTGGCCGAACGGATCATCCCGGCCAGCGACCTCAGCGAGCAGATCAGCACTGCGGGAACCGAGGCCAGCGGAACAGGCAATATGAAGTTCGCCCTCAACGGCGCGCTGACCATTGGTACGCTTGACGGCGCCAACATCGAAATCCGGGAGGAAGTCGGGGCGGAAAACTTCTTCCTGTTCGGGAAAACCGTCGAAGAGATCAACGCCTTGCGGCAGGCAGGCTATAACCCCTGGACCTATTACAACGAGGATGAATCCATCAAGACGATTCTCGACTGTTTGTCCGGGGATTTCATCAACCTGGAGCAACCGGGACTGTACCGCTCCATCCGCGAGGCCCTGCTGGAACATGGCGATCATTATATGCACCTGGCGGACTTCCAGTCCTATATCCAGATGCAGACTGTGGTGGACGAGACCTATCGCGACCAGGACAAATGGAACCAGATGGTCGTTATGAACATTGCCAACATGGGCAAGTTCAGTTCCGACCGGACCATCATGGAGTATTCACGGGAGGTCTGGAATCTCAAGCCCTGCCCCATCAATCTTCCCAAGAAAAACTGATGAGAGCGGCTGGTATCGTATGGGGGGCGTTGATCCTTTCGGTTCTCGCCCCATGTGCGTTTGCCCTCGGCCCCCACGAGGTTCTGCTCCTGGCCAACCGGAATTCTCCAGTCTCCCTGGCGCTGGCCCATGACTATGCCGCTTTGCGGCATATCCCGGACAGCAACGTGGTCCCGCTCGATCTTCCGGCGCCGCCCCCCCTTGAAATCACGGCGAGCGAATTCAACCGCCTGATTTGGGAACCGGCCCGGCGGGCCGCACGGGAACGTGGCCTCGACGACCACATCCTGGCCTGGGTTTATTCCGTGGACTTCCCGATCCTCATCACCGCCGCCCCTGCGCTTTCAATCGAGGGGCTCACGTTCCTGAAAGGCAAGCTCCCGCCCGGGGATCTCGTCAATTCCGGGACTTACGCCTCCCCCCTTTTCGCGGGGCCGGACACTCACGCCTCCAGGGGCTTCCCGCCCCAGTCGTTCGACGTTCAACACGCCTGGCTCGGAAAAGACATGCCGGTGCCAAGCATGATGCTGGGATTCATGGGAAAGGGCGGCAACACCCTCGGTGAGATCATGGCCTGCCTTACCAACGGTGTCAGGGCTGACCGCACCATGCCTGACGGAGCCGTGTACATGATCACCAACGCCGATGTCCGGTCGCTCTGCAGGCAGTGGGAGTTCGCCCCGACCGCCCGGGAACTGAACACCCTGGGCATCCCCGCCATCATTACCAACGCCTATCCCGTTGACACCGCAACAACCGGCGGGGTGCCTATCGGAGTGATGGGGCTCATGACCGGAGCGGCGGATATTCCGGAAGTGGCGGCCGGTCGTTTCCATTTCCTTCCCGGCGCCTTAGCCGACCACCTGACCAGCTTTGGCGCCGCCTTCGGAAATACCGCCCAGACCAAAATCACCGCATGGATAAAGGCGGGCGCGACGGCCTCCGCGGGAACCGTCGTGGAACCGATGTCGATCTGGCAGAAATTTCCCCATGCCCGTGTCTTTGCCCACCCGGTGGCCGGTTGCACCCTGATCGAAAGCTTCTACCAGGCGATCCGGTGCCCTCTCCAGATCCTGATTATCGGCGAACCGCTGTCCGCCCCCTGGGGTGCCCAGTCAACACTCTCCATCCAGGGACTCGCAGCAGGCGTCGCGGTCACCAACCGCTGTCCCGTCTCAGCCAGAATCCAATCCCATAACGGGGAAGTGTTCACCCGGTTCATGTTCCTGTTTGATGGACGCACTCTTCAACCTGCGGGCAAGAGCCCCGAGATGACACTTGACCCGGCCGCCTTTCCATCCGGCCGCCACACATTACGGATTGTGGCCTATGCCGTGGGTTCGGTACGATCCCAGATATATTCAGAAATTAAGTTTGAGGCAAAATGACCTTGAAATGTGTATTTTTTGATCGGGATGGCATCGTCAACCAGACGCCCGGGGCCGGTTATGTCGAGCGCTGGGAGGATTTCCACCTCCTCCCCGAGTTCGTGGATATACTCCGGATTGTCACCGGATTGGGTTATTCAGCAGTCATTGTTACGAACCAGCGGGGCGTGGCCCGGCGCTGTATGACGGCTGAAACCGTCGGGGACATGCACCGGCGGCTGCGCGTTATCCTGAAGGAAGAACACGGTCTTGAACTTCTCGACATTCGCGTCTGCCCCCATGACCGGGACAGTTGCGAATGCCGGAAGCCCAAGCCCGGCATGATCCTGGATGCCGCCCGCCTGCACGGGATCGACCTCTCCCGTTCCTGGATGATCGGCGATACCCCGGGGGATGCCGAAGCCGGCCATGCGGCGGGCTGCAGAACGATCCTCGTTGGCGGAAGGGCGGGACCAGGCATGGCGGACTTTTACTTCGCAAGCATGGAGGATCTGCGTTCGGGCATTGCGAAAATTTTGCAACAAAAGTAGTGTGATTCGGAAGGGGATATTCCATGAAACTATTCGTGCCGGGGCGCATTTGTCTTTTTGGTGAACACTCCGACTGGGCGGGAAGTTACCGCCGCATCAACGGTGAATTGGAGAAGGGCTACGCCATCATCACCGGAACAAACCAGGGATTGCACGCCGAGGTCAAACCCCACCCCAACAAACTCATCGTCAAGGCGACTCTCAGCGACGGCACCCCCTTCGGCCCCTATGAAGTTCCCATGGACCGGGAGATCCTTCTCGCCGAAGCGCAAAAAGGAGGCTTTTTCAGCTATGCCGCCGGCGTGGCCTACCAGGTGCTGACCCATTACCGGGTGCGTGGGCTCGAAGTGAACAACTTCATGACCGATCTTCCCATTAAAAAAGGACTCTCCTCCAGCGCCGCCGTGTGCGTGATGGTAGCCCGGGCATTCAACCGCCTTTACGACCTCAAGATGACGGTCCGGGGCGAAATGGAATTTGCCTATCTGGGCGAAATCACAACGCCATCCCGGTGCGGCCGCATGGACCAGGGATGCGCTTACGGCAGCCGGCCCATCATGCTGACGTTCGACGGAGACCGGATTGATGTCACCGAAGTCTCCATCCCCAAAGACCTTTATTTTGTGATCGTAGACCTGCATGCCGGAAAGGACACGAAGGAAATCCTCAACCACCTCAACCACTGCTATCCTTTCGCCGAGGACGCCATCCAGCAGGGCGTGCAGAAATACCTGGGCCCCATCAGCGCGGCAATCACACAAAGCGCGGCCCAGGCGATGCGGGAGGGCGACGCGGAGCGCATCGGCGAACTTATGCGCACCGCACAGGCTGAATTCGACACCTATTGCATTCCCGCCTGCCCGTCTCAATTGACCTCGCCGGTTCTTCACAAGGTGTTGAACCATCCCGCTCTCCAACCCCTGATCCTCGGAGGCAAGGGAGTCGGATCCCAGGGCGACGGCACCGCCCAGTTCATCGTCAAGGACCAGGAAGCCCAGGAAAAGGTCATCAGTATCATCGAACAGGACCTCAAAATGAGCGGCCTTCGCCTGGTGATGCAGACCGGCAGGCGGCTGCGCAAGGCGGTCATCCCCGCCGCCGGATTCGGCACACGGCTGTTCCCCGCCACCAAGGCGATCAAGAAAGAACTGTTCCCGATCCTGGATGCCAAGGGCCGGATGAAACCCGCCATCCAGATCATCGTCGAGGAAGCCGTCAATGCCGGGGTCGAGGATGTCGGCCTGATCGTCCAGACACGGGACAAGGAAGTGTTCGCTGATTTCTTCTATTCCCCCCCGCCGATCGAAAACTTCAATAAATTGTCGCGGGAAAACCAGGAGTACAGCCAGTATCTCCTGGACATCGGCCGCCATGTGAAATTGCTGGCGCAGGACACCCAGGAAGGATTCGGCCACGCGGTCTATTGTGCCAAGGAATTCGTTGGAAATGAGCCGTTCCTGTTGATGCTGGGGGATCATCTTTACGCCTCCGAGATCAACCGGTCCTGTGTCAGCCAGTTGATGGACGTTTACGCCAAGACGGGACAAAGCGTGGTGGGACTAAAAGCCACGCCCGTGGACCAGGTCAAGCATTTCGGTTGCGTCGCGGGAATCTGGCAGAAGGAGGGCGAAATCCTGTCGATCACGGAGTTTGTCGAGAAACCCGATGCCGATTATGCCAGGACTCACCTGCACGTTGATGGGCTGGCGCCGGACACATTCCTTACCGTTTTCGGGATATACATCATCACGCCGCAAATCTTCCATCTGCTTGAGGAAAACATCCTGAACAACATCCGGGAACGCGGGGAATTCCAATTAACCTCGTGCCTGGATGAACTCCGCAAACTGGACGGGTTTTCAGGTTGCGTCGTCAAAGGACGCCGTTTCGACATCGGACTTCCCGATGTCTACCGCCAAACCATGATTGATTTCCCGAATGCCTGACATCACGGAGAATGGCGCCTTTGCTTGAACATCCGGGCAACCCGGTCCTGAAGGAGCACACCGGCCACAAACAGGCCCAAAGCCACCACCGATGCGACAATCACGGCGCCATATTCCTTCTTCTCAATATGCGCCCCGGCGAAGGAGGATAACAGAATCCAGGGAAACCGTGCCACCATGGCCGCAATAAAAAAATGAAGAGGTTTCACCGGGGTCAGACCCGCCATGTACGTCAACATGTCCTTGGGACTGCCCGGAATCAGAAACAACAGCAGAATCGCCAGTTCAGCCTTGGGATGATTGATCAGGAAATTGAATTTTTCCAACGCTTTATCAGGGATGATAACCTTGAGCAGGGGAAATCCAAGCCACCGCCCCAGGGCAAAAACAACCAGGGATCCCAGAAGAATGCCCACCATCGAGTACACGGTACCCCAGAGCGTCCCATAGATGAATCCCCCCGCCACTTGAGTAAACTCGCCGGGAATCGGGGCAATGATGACCTGAACCGCCTGGATCAGGACAAAAGCCGCCACGCCCAGACTTCCAAAGGAGTGGAGATAGTCTCCAAATTTTGCCGGGTCCCTTACCAGTTGGGTTATGGGAACCGTGTACTGTATGCCCAAGTATACCAACAGGGCCACGCTAACCACCAGCGCGACCAATTTCACACAGAGTGTCTTATTCATGGCTCAGAGTTCACCCAACGCCTTTGCCCGCGCCAGACGTGCAAGCTGGAGATCGTCGAACGACACATTGCGGCGCTGGTACCGGTTCTCCATGCGTTCCATGAAATGATCCCAGTCGTCACGGGTCGGCGGCGTGGTATAGTCAAACCGCTCCTCGTCAGACCGCTTGAATTGCCATCTAACCTTGCCCCGTTCCACGGCAACCCGCACATCGCGTTTGACGCCATCCTCCAGTTTTTCAATCCAGCACACTTGTCGCATCATAAGCGGTCACTCCCCACTAATAGCTACGTCCTCAATTACTCGGAATCCAGCATTCAGAATCCAGAATCCAGAATAAGACTAGAATTCCCGACGCCCCTGACTTGTTATCTGAGTCCAACCTTATCACCTCTGGCCCGAGAAGCACGCTTGAAAACCTGACCGGTAATGCCCATAGTGGCACGCGCGAAAGGAAGAAGTCAGAATTCTTGAGATCCCCATGGCCTTACTAAGTCTAAAGAACGTGAGCTTGAGTTACGGCGGGACACCCCTGCTTGATGATGTGGAATTCCATATCGAACGGGGCGACCGCATCTGCCTGCTTGGCGTTAACGGAACCGGGAAAAGCACCATGCTCCGGGTCCTGTCCGGTGATTCAAAACCCGACGACGGCCAGGTGATCCGTTCCTCCCGATGCCGGGTGAGTCGGCTCCCCCAGCAGGTCCCCACCCATTTGACAGGTCATGTCATGGATATTGTCTGCCCGGGCCATGCCAATCCAGATCATTCACGGGAAGCCCTGGAAGCGGTCCAGATTCTCAACCGGCTGGACCTGGATCCCGAGGCCGCATTCGAAACCCTCTCGGGCGGCACTCGGCGACGCGTCCTCCTGGCGCAGACCCTTGCAGGCGCTCCCGATGTGGTTCTGTTGGATGAACCGACCAACCATCTGGACCTGGACTCCATCGCCTGGCTTGAATCCTATCTGCTCCGACACTGCAAAACGTTTCTCTTCATTTCCCACGACCGTTCCTTCCTGCGCCGGATTGCCTCGCGCGTCGTCGAACTTGACCGGGGTCGGCTGAGCGATTGGAATTGCGATTACGACACCTTCCTGCGCCGCAAGGAGGAATCCCTGGCCGCGGAAGCCCTCCAGTGGAACAGAATGGATAAGTTGCTGGAGAAAGAAGAGGCCTGGCGGCGGCGGGGTGTCAAGGCGCGCACCGTCCGGAATCAGGGCCGTCTCCGCGCTCTGGAATCGCTCAGAGCCGAACGGTGCCAGCGACGGGAACGGACCGGAACCGTCCAGATGTCCATTCAGGAATCCAACCGCACCGGCCAGATTGTTCTCAAATCCGACAACCTTTCATTCGGATTCAAGACAACCCCGCTAATCCGCGATTTTTCCACCGTGATCACGCGCGGAGACCGTATCGGAATCATCGGGCCCAATGGTTGCGGAAAAACGACGCTACTCAGGCTGCTTCTTGAACCTGAAGTCAGCGAACTCACCCCGCAAGCCGGCCGTGTCACCCACGGCACCAACCTCCAGATCGCCTATTCCGATCAGCTCCGGGCCCAACTCGACGAGACCAAGACGCTGGCGGAGAACATTGTGCAGGGTAAGGAATTCATCATGCTGCAAGGGATGAAACGCCACGTTATCGGATACCTTGAAGACTTCCTCTTCACCCCCGACCGCGCCCGGCAACCGGTCTCCGTCCTCTCCGGCGGCGAGCGCAACCGGCTCCTGTTGGCCCGCCTTTTCTCTCAGCCTTCCAATGTCCTGGTTCTGGACGAACCGACCAACGATCTGGATCTCGACACGCTTGAGCTACTCGAAGAACAATTGGACACCTACAATGGCACAGTCCTTGTGGTCAGTCATGACCGGGCCTTCTTGAACAACGTGGTCACCAGCGTCCTGGTTTTCGAGAAACACCCTGCCGACCAAACCAACACCTGGCTGAAACCCGACGAAGGCTGGTACGTGAATGAATATGTTGGCGGCTATGATGACTGGATGGCAAAACGTGTATTACCACCCGAACCGGAAACCTTGAAGAAACCAACGGCTTTTAAACTTGAGCCACCCACCCGCAAGAAACTTTCCTTCAAGGAACGCCGCGAACTGGAGGCCCAGTTCAAAG
>Ga0118677_10005277_pt1 | contig 22725 bp, 18 predicted proteins | sample AliMusrvi5mmetaG_FD_86154 | JGI IMG/M metagenome (GOLD analysis project Ga0118677, IMG submission 86154)
AAGATAGAGAGAGGGTATAGAAGAGGATAAACGAGAGAGAGTGTTTAGGAGAGGATATATATAGAGAGGGTTTAGGAGAGGATAAATGAGATAGAGGGTATAGGAGAGGACAGATATAGAGAGGACAGATATAGAGAGGACAGATATAGAGAGGACAGATATAGAGAGGACAGATATAGAGATAGCCTATTTTTATGGGTTAAGCATGTTTCATAGCCCACTGACTTTACAATATTTTGAAACATAAGTGTTATGCAATGATGCATTACGTCATTAGATCACTATCTTTCAAAATTGAAATAAATATATATAACTGATATAATGAAAATTCTGTACATTGGTGCTGGTCTGCATGTAGAGGTGTTTCGACACACCCTCATGCAGGAATTAGTCTGCATAGATGGGTTGCCCCGAACTGAATTTGGTTCACTAGAAGTTGAAACTGGAATTTCTACTGAATTTTACAGAAAATCTTTCTACAATGAACTGGTTCAAAAAATAAATAACATGGGATTTACGTTGAAGTCAAAGACTATATTTCCAACAAACAATCATGATTGTTTGCCAGATAGCAAGTTGCCTGATGTGTTACCAACACTTCTGGTGTTTGAAAATATCCTTGGAAACGTTATCAAATACTTCATCAGTACTAACTACAAGCTGATGAAAGACTTAAATGAAAGTGTTATTTGCAATACAATCAAACAAGAATTATCTAATGTGGATGGCATGATTCTATGTGGGCACGATCCGCAAATTGACTATTACGAATTACTCTCGCCCATTGTCTACTATTGCTACAATAGTACATATTATTTGCGCGACGAGTTTGATGACTCAGATGAGACCTTCTTTGACGCACTGCGTAAAGAAGGTCGTCGAAAATTTATAGTATTGGATTATGATTCTGGTAAATTCCTTGCAGAATGTTCAAGTCTGCAAGAAGTATCGAAGATATGAATTGAATATCGTTTTTTAAGTAGAATGTGATGGAAAAAGGTAATGTGATGGAAAAAGGGTTAATGTGCAGATTTGGTCCTAATTCAGTACCAAAAAATATTAAACCAGGGCACTATGCACATCCCATCAACTCAGGGCACTATGCACATCCCATCAACTCAGGGCACTATGCACATCCCATCAACTCAGGGCACTATGCACATCCCATCAACTCAGGGCACTATGCATCCCCCTATTAAGCCGGGGCACGGGGTGTCCCCGTTAGGCTGAGCCGGCATCCTCGTCGAGCTGGGCTGGCATATTGCTGTGCGCGACCTCCAGATCAAGAGCTTCGAGCTCCATTTTGTAAGATGACTTCTGCTTGTCAGTGACTTTCTTGCTATCCCACAGATAGCTGGCCAGGGCCGAGATAAACTCATCAGAAGTCGCAGCGTGCTTGATGGGCTTACCCTTGGCCGTAGCGGCATCAAGCATTTCTTTGCGCACCGCTTCATTGTCGAACTGGGCACGGATTTCTTCCGAGTTCGAGAAGCGATCGCGAAAGTACAACCGTGCATTGGCAGGTTTCGCTTTCTTATCGGCTGGCACCGCTTTTGCTGCCGTCACGGCAGCGGCAGCTTTCTTACCCTTTGGCAACGGCGCAGCACTTGCCGTCTCGACTACAACAGCCCGCTTGGTAGCAGCGGTCTGTGCATTGGGACCCAACATACTCTCCATTACAGCAAATCGGGCTTCTAAAGCCTCAATTGCGGTTTCGATCCGCGCCAATTGACCAGCAATGGCAGCATTTTCAGGCGCTTGGGCATCTTTTGCGGCCTTTACGAAAGCCATAATTAGGTCAGATTGTTTGGATCCAGCAGCAGGGGCAGCCATTGTGAGATTTAATAGGAGTATTAAGCTTTAATAGGAGTATTAAGCTTTAATACGCCTTATGGTATCTATAAATCAATACGCCCCTAATTCAATTATCACAAGGACTTCATTTAATTAAAGATACACTAGATATAGAATATCATAAGAATATGTCCAAAAGTTCTGTGGTTACTGAATTTATTGCCACCGGGGTCTTAGTTGAGGCCATCGAAGGAATTGATGCTTTGGGGACTACTGCAATGCCTGCCCGGACGGCCGCTAAGATTTGCAGGATTATCAACTGGGGTCGCCCACTGCATGCTGGTTATACTGCCGAGCGGAATGAAATTGTTAACCGCTATGGTATTAGCATGGGTGAAGGCAAATTCAATATTCCTCAAGAAAAGGTACAGGTTTTTAACAATGCTATGCGCCGTATGCAGACTGAGCTTACGGCACCATTACCTTCAGACTTGGCTCTGACCCTGGATGATCTCAGTGGGTTCAGTATCTCTCCGGCCCAGATTTCACGGATTATGCTCTTCGTGCTTGAAATGTAATTGTGTTTGTTAAAAAGAATAGCACCACCCCATCCTTTTTCTTTTTGATATATAGGTATATCTTTAAACAATATACCAGGATGGCTGCAGTTCCCTACACATTTGGGTATTCCAACACAACGGCTGTTGAGCGCCAGCCTGTCTTCAGTAAGGATATCTGGCTCAATGCGGGTCTACTGGGTCAGGTGACTCCTTGTGGCACCTATGTTAACGCGGCAACGGCTGCAACTGCCGGCGCCCCCACAGTCGTGGGCCAGTACTATCAGTACACCTGCTCACAGTTATCTCTCATGGTCCCTGGCAACTTTGGCAATGGGACCAGCTTTAAACCCACGCTGACAGATGGCTCTGGGAAGATTATTCCATACAACAATTCGATGTGGGTTGCCGACAGCGATCTGCAAGTTATCCAGTTCAATGGCAATCCTCGGAAACTGGGGTACAATCCCCAGTTCACTTTGCAGTATTACCAGTATGCGGGTAATACCGGCACAAACTTGATTGGTCAGAGTGCGGGGGGGTATCCTTTATTGGCTACCAATATTGCTTCACCTCAGACGCTGGTAGCCGTGCAGGGAACAACAAATGTCGTCATTACTCAAAACACTACTGGCACCACTCAACAAGTTTTGTCATATGACCTTGGACCAACTGTAACTATTAACAACTTGAATGTTAATGGAACGCTCATTGCGGCAAGTTCTATTATCTCAGTTAGAGAAATCGTGGTGGGTCCATCTATATATGATTCTACTCTAACGGTGTGCGGTGATTTGACTACATTGAGTGCTATTATTACTAAAGGCCCATTAAGCGTGAGTGGTCCTACTTACTTGTCGACTTTGTACACAGCCAGCAATGTCACAATGGGTGGCAATGTCGGTGTAAGTGGCCAGCTGAATACGGTTGGCGGCATCCAGGTCTCGGGGCCGGCTAACTTTGGCAGCACTGTTAATGTGAGTGGAGCTTTGACCATCAGCAGTGCTACAAACTTGTTGTCGACTTTGTACACGGCCAGCAATGCCATCATGGGTGGCAATGTCGGTGTAAGTGGCCAACTGAATACGGTTGGCGGCATCCAGGTCTCGGGGCCGGCTAACTTTGGCAGCACTGTTAATGTGAGTGGAGCTTTGACCATCAGCAATGCCACAAGCCTGCTTTCTACATTGTACACGGCCAGCAATGCCACCATGGGCGGCAATGTCGGTGTAAGTGGCGTAATGACCGCAATTAGTGGAATTACACTATCAAATGTCCTGACCGTAGTCAATGGTCCCGGATCGGTAAATCAGTACCTTACAAGTTCTGGACCGGGGGAAGCGCCCCAGTGGACCTCGGCTCCCTTTGGTAATTACCTACCACTGGCCGGCGGTACTGTGACCGGATCTACTACGTTTAACCAAAACGTTACGGTATGCGGTTCTTTATCATTGACCAATGAAGATCCAAACTCATTGTTGCTGGTTACGCCATCGGCTTTATTCACCGGACAGACGACCTTGAGTGGAAATACTGTGATTGGTGGTGGTGGCCTCACATTCTTTGCAGGTGGATTGGCAACGCTTCCTGATTTTGGGAAGGGCAGTCCGTATGGCTTGCCTGGCCAATTCTTAAAGAGCAATGGGATTACTAATAGTATTGGCAACCCCCCAGAATGGACGACCATTAATAATCTGAATTCTTTGACAATTTGTGGTACATTAACGGTCAGCGGAGGGCCAACTGACCTGTTAACATTGTATACGGCCAGCAATGCCATTATGGGCGGCAGTGCTACTGTTTGTGGAGCACTAACGGTCAGTGGAGCACTAACGGTAAATAGTAGCGCCACTATTCGTGGCAATGTTACCGTATCAGGACCGACCGCGGTAAATATGACTATGGTTAACACAGCGGCATTTCCAGGAACCATGACTCTTAGTCAAACCAATTTGGTAATCCAAGGATCAGCGGCCAACCCCACGTATCTAAAATTATCCAATACAGCCCTACTGGACTATTATGATAATGGTGGTACTCCAGGACAATCTCTAAATAGTTTAGGTGCTAGTGGAGTTGTTTGGACTACTAATACTACGTACACAAAAGATGTCAGTGGCATTGCAGTATTTGGACCTGCCGCGGTCAGTGGACCCCTACTGGGTACTGATAGTGTGATTATTGGCAGCACGGCTAAACCTACTGGTTCCTACAATGTGGCAATTGGCTCGCTCGCCGCGAGTGGGCTAACTACTGGGGAGAGTAATGTGGCTATTGGCTATAATGCTGCTTATAATACGACTACTGGTACAAATAATGTGGCAGTTGGCTCAGGTACTTTATACCAATCTACTATTGGACAGAACAATACTGCGATAGGTAATCTGGCAGGCTTCAATATTACTGGTTCGGACAATACTGCACTTGGATACCAGGCAGGAGCAGCAGTCAACATCCCTGGTGCCCAGAATACAATCATTGGTGCTTATTCACAGTTACCAAATCCTGCTGGTAATCGCCAGATCGTGTTGGGCACTTCAGGCGAGACAACTTACATCCCGGGTGGCATTTCTTTATTAGGTGCTTTGTCTTACCATGTCTTAACAGAGCAATTGACTACGGCACAGGCTCAAATCACTTACTTTACTTCAGCTAGCCCGGCGGGTTGGCCACAGTACTTTGTACTGAATGATTCTAATCCACCCACAACTATTACTCTCCCGACGCCAAGCACGGCATTTAAAGGAGTCCCGGCATATTTCAGAAATATGTATTCACAAGATATTTCTGTGACTGGATCGGTCTATCCAATTAATCAAGGATTTACTACAGGTACTGCCACAATTTCTGCCTATTTGTCTGCTGGATTTGTTTGTGATGCATCTAATGGCTGGATTCAAGTATACTAGACCAATTTTAGTTTAAATATTTTTTGTCTGGTCGCTCAGTAATCGTAAAGTACATGAGAAAGGCCTATAAGAGTAACAGACAATATTTTGATAAGTTGTCATAAGTTTTGGTCAGTTATAAAGATGTCCGCGCCAGTGACGGGCGATTGGAATACCCTTATCGGGTACAGGGCTAGCCTCCCATCGGCTTCTGGCAACCACCAAGTGGCCATTGGGTCTTCTTTGGATACTACCTACATTGGCGGCACCAATGCTTTGACGGCAAATAGCGGCTCTGTGACGGTGGGTGCTAATACTGCAATGTCGGTGTATGGTTCCTCGACATTTTACAATAACGTGACGGTTTGTGGGACCTTTACTGCAACTAATGTTGTAATTGATATTCCTGGCATCACAATATCATTATCAGGCGAAATCACAGTTAGTGGCATTACGGTAGGGAATGATGCAACCATAGGCAATCTGCTAACAACGAGTGGGCTGCAAGTAAACAACAATGCAAATGTTGCAAAAAGTCTCTCGGTGTACAATGATTTAAATGTATCTGGACCAACATCATTTGGCAGTGCGGTCGGTGTCGGCGGCCTTCTGTCGGCCATCGGTGGAATTACATTGTCAACTGCTTTGACAGTGGTCAACGGCCCAGGGTCAGTTAATCAATATCTCACGAGCTCTGGTCCAGGGCAGGCCCCACAGTGGACTACAGCGCCCTTTGGAAATTACCTTCCATTGACAGGTGGCACCTTGACCGGGGCGACCACCGTCTGTGGCGCATTCACGGTCAGCGGCGCGGCAACGACCTTGTACACACTGAATACCATTAGTGGTGTCAGTGTTGGCGGTAGTTTGACAGTCTCTGGCTACCTCTATGATTCTATGGGGGCGAGCGGCCAGCCTGGACAGGTCTTGACGGCTAGCGGCACTGGAGTAGCATGGGCCAATGCCACCGCATTAGTTGCTCCAAAGCTGATTACGAGTGACTACAATATTCAACAACCGCTCTCTAGCATTTATACCCTAAGCGGTTCAGGACCAGACAATTTAAACGTAACACTGCCATCGGCCGGAAGCTCTCCAGGTGCAAGTATTGTATTAAAGGCAATTAACAGTGTATCAGGAAACATTTATGGGAGTATTGTACCTTTGGGAAACATCACAACCACTTATGGCATCATCATGGGTCCGGGCGACTTTGGCCAATACATAAGTGATGGACAAAACTGGTATGTAAGCCAAGCTTATCCATCAGCATCACTCACAGTTAAGGGAATCGCACCGGCATATGGGTCCATAGATGGCGGGACATCAGTTACCATCACAGGAACAAACTTCTTAGGGGCGACAGCAGTATCAGTTAGCGGAGCCGTGCGAACTTTCCAGATAGTCGACGGTACGACGATCACGGCGATCACAAATAGTGGAGATGCAGGGCCGGCCGACGTGAGCGTGACGACACCGGCCGGTACTGGAATAGGTACTGGACTGTACACATATGGGACAGCGCCAACAGTAACCGGAATATTACCGACATATGGGTCAATAGATGGCGGCACATCAGTTACCATCACAGGAACAGACTTCTTAGGGGCGACAGACGTGTTAATTGGAGTTAATAGAGCAACAATTAACACCATCAGCGGTACTCAAATCACGGCGGTAACGCCTTCTGGAAATGTGGGCCCAGCAGATGTGAGCGTAACGACGCCATTTGGTAATGGAACGGGTGGTGGACTGTACACTTATGGGCCAACGGTATCCGGAATGGTACACCGGCATATGGGTCAATAGATGGCGGCACTAATGTAACCATTACTGGAACAAACTTCTTAGGCACAACAGACGCGTTCATTGGAGGTGCTGGAGCAATAATCGACACCATAAGCGGTACTCAAATCTGCTGGAACTCTGGGCCCAGAGTTCCAGCGTAACGACACCATTAGGTACCGGAATAGGTAGTGGACTGTTTACTTATCAACCATTAATGTTCGGCTATACAGGCGAAATCAAGAATGGGTGGTGCCAACAGGGGTGACAAGAGTGACGGCAACCGTGGCAGGATCCTCCTACTACCAAGGTGGCTGCACAATTACAGGGGTATTAATCACAACTCCAGGCGATACGCTAACGATCGTCTGCGGCGGGCCATACTATGGCGGACAAGGTTCTTCTAATGGAGGCGATGGTGGAACTACTGGTGGAGAGTTTTCTGCAATCTTGAAGAGCACGGCAGCAGTAAACACAAATGGGCAGCCAACCGCAAACTTCCCAGAATGCATTTATGTAATGGCAGCAGGATCAGGTGGATCTAGCATCTTTAATGATTCTGCTTATGGAGGATTCACACAAGGTGGCGGAGGGAGGTCACCAGCGGGGCCAATAACTGGTGGAGGAACTCCAGGAAGTCAATTTCAGTGGTAATGCAAAATTCGCAAGGGTGAATCTGCGTGTATATACCTCTATTGGATCCAATCATTCTAGTCTGAACGTTACCAACATATTTTAAACATTTTTTTGTGCACCGTCAATAGAGTCAAAAATGGCGGCAGTTCCATGTTCCTTTGGCTATTCGAATGTAACGAATGTCGAAAGGCAACCGATCCTCCGGTCTAATGTGTGGAATGATGCCGATGTTGCTAACTTTCCTAGCGATCCAGTTGGTTCAGGGAGTTCGCTTGTGGTGCAATCTACAGCGGTGTTCACGCCGCTCAGTGGCTCAGTCGTGCAGTACACTTGCAGCAATGGAGCATTTTCAGCCATGATTCCAGGTAACTATGGCAATGGCGTATCTTATCAGCCATTTCTGTTGCCCTCGGGGTCTTCTACTAAGGTAGGGGCCAGCGGGCAACTGACGCCGAGTGGCCCCTATCTTCAGTATAACAATGCGCTCTGGGTTGCTGATTGCGAAAAAAACACTCTCCAGTTTAGCACGGCTCCGAAAACCTTGGGATACAATTCGCCCTTCAAACTGGTGTACTGGCAGTACACGAATTTAAATAACACGATCATCCCGGGCAACCTCATTGTCTACGGAAATGAGTATCTGAGTGGCACTCTTTATGCGAACAGTAATGTTAACGTGAGTGGCAATCTATATGTATCGGGCCCGGCACTCTTTGCCAATATCGTCAACATTAGCGGGCCGCTGACGGTCAGCGGCCCCACCGCCTTAAACGATACTCTTTATGTTGCCAGCAATGTCATTATTCGGGGCAATTTGACACTATGCGGAAATTTGACCATTTGCGGCACTCTCAACTACATCACTGAAGTTATTACGACGACGAGTGGCAGTTTTACTGTGTCGGGTAACTTATTGGTACTGAATGATACTGTTCTCAATGACGAACTGGCTGTAGGTGGCAAAACCACTCTCCGAAATACTTTATATGTTTCTGGTAATTCACAGTTTGGCAGTTCAGTTAGCATAAGTGGGGGTCTATTGGTCGGCGGCTCATCCACTCTGAATAATAGTCTGTATGTATCTGGACCAACCACTATTGCCAATAATGTGGGCATCAGTGGCTCGCTCAATGTTAGCAGTCCTACGACTTTAAACAATAGTCTATATGTATCGGGGCCGACCACTATTGCAAATAACGTGGGTATTAGCGGCTCGCTCACCGTTAGCAGTCCTACGACTTTGAATAATAGTCTATATGTTTCTGGTCCAACAACATTGGCCAACTCAGTTGGTATCAGTGGGCCCACAGTTTTAGGAAATTCTCTCTACGTGTCTGGCCCATCAGTATTTGCAAACGATGTCGGTATTAGCGGTTCCTTGACCGTTGGCGGTTCATATGAGTTATATGGTGATCTATTTGTATCCGGTACGGCCGTATTTGCCAAAAGTGTTGGTATCAGTGGTTCTTTGACGGTTAGTGGTCCTACTATCCTAAATAATACTCTGTATGTATCTGGAAATTCTACATTTGGAAATTCCGTAACGGTGAGTAACAATTTGACCGTGATTAATGGTCTGACCGCCAATGGTCCAACATTATTAAATAATACATTGTATACGGTCAGTGCCGCTACGTTTAAAAACACTTTAAGCGTTGATGGTCAAACAACACTTTATGATACACTAACGGTACAAGGAAGCTCAACCTTAAATAATAGGCTATATGTGGCGGGTCCATCTATATTTGCCAATGCCGTTGGCGTCAGTGGGACACTGACGGTTAGTGGGCTGACAACCCTAAATAATAGCCTATATGTATCTGGGCCGACGACCATTGCGAATGCTGTGGGCATCAGCGGGTCTTTAACGGTCAGCGGTCCAACCACTCTAAACAGCAGTCTTTATGTATCTGGACCGACTACTTTGGCCAATGCAGTTGGCATCAGCGGCTCGCTCACGGTTAGTGGGGCCACAGTCCTAGAGAATACGCTATATGTGTCCGGTCCATCTGTGTTTGCAAACAATGTTGGTATTAGTGGCTCATTGACCGTTGGCGGTGCATATAACTTGAATGGTGATCTATTCGTTTCTGGTGTGGCCGTATTCGCCAAATCTGTTGGCATCAGTGGAGCCCTCACGGTTTGTGGCCCAACTCAGCTGAACAACGACTTGAATGTCTCCGGGGTGACGATATTTGGAGGAAGCGTGACCATTTGTGGTAAACTAATCACGAACGGTGAAGTTGAATACAGTTCTTTAGGTATTAGTGGCACTTTAACCGTCAATGATTCAACTACCCTGAATAATAGCCTATATGTGTCAGGACCAACCACTTTGGCGAATGCTGTTGGCATCAGCGGCTCGCTCACCGTCAGTGGGCCGACTACTCTGAACAACCTGTATGTATCAGGCACAGCTACACTGGCTAATGCTGTGGGGATTAGCGGCTCGCTCACCATCAGTGGCCCGACTACATTGAACAACAGCCTGTATGTGTCTGGCACAGCTACGCTGGCTAATGCTGTGGGCATCAGTGGCTCGCTCACTGTCAGTGGGCCGACTGCATTGAACAACATCCTGTATGTGTCTGGACCAACTACGCTGGCTAATGCCGTGGGCATCAGTGGCTCGCTCACTGTCAGTGGGCCTACTACATTGAACAACAGCCTGTATGTGTCTGGCGCCACCACGCTGGCTAATGCTGTGGGCATCAGTGGCTCGCTCACTGTCAGTGGGCCGACCACATTGAACAACAGCCTGTATGTGTCTGGCGCCACCACGCTGGCTAATGCTGTGGGCATCAGCGGCTCGCTCACCGTCAGTGGGCCTACTACATTGAACAGCAGCCTGTATGTGTCTGGACCAACTATACTGGCCAACGATGTGGGCATCAGTGGCACACTGACTGTTTCTGGCTCAACCACATTTCTTAATAATGTAACAATTTGTGGTTTATTGATCATTAATTTAGGTGAAGTTGATTACAATAACTTAGGGGTGAGCGGCACTTTAACAGTAAACGGACCAACCACTCTGAATAATGCATTGTATGTGTCTGGCCCAACCACTCTGAATAATGCATTGTATGTGTCAGGACAAACAACATTAGGCAATTCAGTGTCTATAAGCGGTCCTCTGACTGTTAACAGTGCCACCACGCTTAGATCAAACCTTTATGTCACGGCATCTTCTCAATTTACTAATGATTTGTATGTATTAGGGACACTGTATAGTACTTCACAAATCAGTTACCAGACAGAAGTCATCGGAGGTAATGTATATGTTTCTGGTAACCTATATTTAAGCGGTTCCTTTAATGCCGGGGGCACTCCAGGAGGGCTTGGTAACGTGCTTACAAGCACAGTTTCTTCCACCAAATGGACGCCAGCATCAAATGTTTACACAGATTCGAGTAACAACACAGTACTCTCAGTGTTGAGCTCGCAGACCATCTGTGGTACCATGAACACCATCATGGGGTACCAGACGGCTAGCGCCCTAACCACAGGTACAAATAATGTTGTTATTGGTGCACAGGCCGCCCCCCTGCTATCTACAGGCAGCTTTAATATTGTGATTGGTTCTATGGCGGCATCTGGCCTCGTCTCGGGCAATTATAATACCATTATTGGCTGGGGTATGTAAAAAATATCTCTATTCAAGAAATACTCCATTCTAGAAAATTTAAAATCATTTTTTAACAACTGGATTGGCGGCCAACCACAGTTCTATGGCATTTTGAGCAGAACTATTTACAAATTCCTTCAGTGCACGAAATCTATCTTTGGGCGCCATTCGTTTTACTTTAGAGTACACCGCCATGATTTCATTTAAGTATCGAATTTGTATTATGGACAATTCTCGTGCGATATGTAATGGCAAATAATCATGATTGCTTGCTGGCAAATAATCATGATTGCTTGCCGGCAAATAATCATGATTGCTTGCCAAATAGGGCGCCCAAGTTACCTCTTCAGTTAAAGATTCGCCTTTGACTGACTTTGACTTCATCAAAGTCAAAGTATCCAACAAATCATCTGCTAGCGCACGACTAACTCCACGAAAGCCAGTCCCAATCAAATAGATCTCACTGTTAGCGGGCCGACTCGTGAGGGGCTTCACAATCTTCAGGCAATCGAATAAATTACTTAATAAAGCAATCAGTTCGCGGTTGAATTTGGTAAAGAAAGTGTATTGTTTTGTCACCAATACTCCACCTAAGGTAAGTGAGAGGAGGCCGCATACGACCTGCCCAAAGTTCAACAGTACAGTACTTTCTTCTTGCTTATTGTAATCACTAGTCACATCGATGCCGGCATCGCTAGTGTACAGTGTCGCGCCACTATGTATTAGGATACTCCCATCTGTAGCCAAGATAGCTGGGAATTTTTTGTGAATGGCATCTGATAGAGCCGCCACCACACTGCTGTTGGTCACATCCCCATCAACAGGCGGCTCGCCCGGTGGCATTGCATTGGGCTGCGGACCCATCAGCCAGTGGTCACGGTTTTTAGTATAAATACCATAAGCATCATCTAAGATAGTCGCGTCTTTCTGGCTCTCGCGGCTTTTAGGCATATAACTGCTAGCCAGCCATTCAAAGTCAACGGTCTTGGTTGCCGATAGAGTCCGAACATACAGATTGAGCGCAATTAAGAATGCGCCGGGAAGTTCTGCATTGCAGAAGGCGCGGATCAATAATGCATCTTTCTGGAATCTGGGGACTAGTATACCATCAAAGCTACAGAATACCAGATCACATGTGTTTAACATTTCATACATTTTCAGTGTTGCATTGGTTACTACTGGCAGATTGCCAGAATGCATTAAACGACGTTTGAGGGTTCCATACAGATCAAGCTCACGAGAAAGTTCTGTATACATTTTTTGTGGTATAATGTCTAGCTGTGATTTGGCCCCGGCAAGTTCATCTGCAATTTTATCAAATTCGCCTTGGATGATTTGATTTTCCTGGTTAGCCTGTCCAGGTGCTATAACCCAACATAAAGGGATTTTTTGAATAAGCTTTACTTCACTGAGAGACATTCTATCTTAGACTGAATGTGAAGAGATATCTTTTTAATTAATATAGATTCAAAAGCCACAAATTGGACATGCATTTATAGAATAAATCTAAACATGGCATCTAACCCGGCCGAGGCTGAATTAAAAAAGGTACATTTTGATGAGGCTCCGGTAGCACAAAAACCCTTATTCGCAAATATCCCTGGAAACACACCAGAGATTGAAGAAAAAGCAAATGCTCTGCTTGATAGTATTGGAGCTAATGAGGGCGATGCCGAGGGTATTCGCAGTTTGCAAAACTTGACACAGTCGGTGGGATTGCCCGCAGCCCGTATCAGTTTCGAATTCATGCTGGATGCCTTTAAAGTCAGCTCAAAGCTCCGATCAGAAGCCATGAAAGAGATCAAAGCATTTTCACCAATTACTGAGGTTGGGTGCATGCAGGTCGATTTCTTCAATATGATTACGGCTAAAGCCGATATGGCCTATTTGGTGTTGGATAGATGCCCTTCTAACCATGACCTGGGCGATGAGCTTAGAAAGATTAAAACCCTGATTGAGCCAGACAAATGGGTTGAAGTTGTTAAACACCTATCTATGATGGTTTACTTGGGCCGTACCGTGTATTCTCAAACCGCCGCTGAACACAAACCCCTACTTCGCCGAATCTATGACCGCAAACCCGATGACAACTGTGAGGATCTCATGAAATTGGGCATTGACAGCAGAAACACTACACTATTTGTAGACCCCCGTTGGCCAATGCGAATCGGCATCTTTGTGCGAATGCAGTCTCAGATTGAGAAATAAAAAAGTATTAGTGGTTTAGTTATTTTTGATTAATCCTCTTTACGAGTTTTCTCTTTACGAGTTTTCTCTTTTTTAGTGACCGGACTCTTTTCAGCCCCATCAACAATTTGTGAGAGGTTCAGATCTAAGCCGGCTGGGGTCATTTCTTTTTCAATACACTCACAATCAGAGTCGCACTCCGAGCCGGACTCTGAGCCGGAGCCGGACTCTGAGCCGGAGCCGGACTCTGAGTTGCAGTTGCAATCACAGTTATAATCGCAATCACATTCACTGCCACATTCTTCACAATTGCACCAACAGTGAGATTCATCAGAGTCAGAGTCCGAATCGGAGTCCGAGTCCGAATCTGATGAATCTGAGTCCGAATCTGAGTCGGAGCCGGAATCTGAGCTGGAGCCCGAGCTGGAGCCCGAGCTGGAGCCCGAGCTGGAGCTGGAGTCCGAATCCGAGCTGGAGTCCGAATCGGTTTCTGAACATCGCCGAGACCGCTTAACTAGCCGGTTAAGTTCATCTTCCAACAAAACTTTGACATACCAATCCCCATAGGTTTTTACGAGAATAGAGAGAGGGTCGTCATAGCAACGCCGATTAAAACTGGTTACTAGAAACGCCGCAATTGCCGCGGCAATTGCGCAAGAAAAGGTAATAAGAAATGGATAATCTGACATACGTTGGACTGTAATTATAGGCTTTTATGGACATTTCTAATACAACTTTAGCCATATTAGAGCATAGGCATAGCTGCCTTATTTGAACTAATAGAGTTAAATATATAGTAAGATGGAGTTTCCTTACCTAACTAGCCGCGATACTGGCGGAAAAGCTACTAAATCTGTAGACTCGACGTTCGGCCGCTCTGATCTAGCATCGTGCACAGTTATTCGCAATGAGCTCCGAGGGTCGCATGGGAAATTTCTAGTGTTCAAAGATCGCAAAGAGTTGAGTGCAGCTTATGAGCGTCTCGATCCGGATCGCCGTGCCTGGCATGAAGTTATCTTTGGTTGGCAGCCTCAGCGTTTAAAGTTTGATATCGACGCGCCCGCAGATAAGCTTGCCAAACTCCCTAGTAGTGTAATTAAAGCTGGTCTTCAGCTCGGTACCTATGATATTGATAAAGAGTTTGCAGAATTGCTGGCAAGCAGTCATGACGGCTTGCCAGCAAACAGTCATGACTGTTTGCCAGCAAACAGTCATGACTGTTTGCCAGATAGTTTAGTACCTGGTGAGTCCCATGAGCCTCAAGTAAAGTATACGACAGATGACGCGGCAATTGCAGTTGTCAACTTGTTGATTGAGGCCGTACTGGCCGAGCTTATGCTGTCCTATGTCTACAGTGGCGCCGCTAAGATTTCTCCATCGCGACTTGATATGGCCATCAGTAGCAGCTCCGGTGATGTCGAAAACAAGGGCTATAAGTACTCTTACCACTTGCTAGTCTTGCCGTATGCCGTTAGTAGCTGTGTAGAAGCACAAGAATTCTCGACTCGCGTTCTCGACTCGCTGCCAGCCGAAGTACGCGCTTTGGTTGACCCGAGCGTTAATCGGCGCACCCAGTGCTTCCGCCTTGAATTATCTGCAAAATCAGGCTCCAACCGCATCAAAAAAGCTTCTAATGAAGTTGCTGAGGTATTTGGCACCGCTATGAACCAGACCTATATGGATTTGTTTGTGGCGGCTGCGCCTGGCGCACGGATTCTGCCCGATGTGTATTGCGCAGAACAGAAGACAGCCCAACAGGCAACCCAAAGGGGTGTTGTGGCCTTAACTACTTTGACCATTGATAACATTCTCGAGGTCGCCTCGGATGCAGCTCGGCAATTTCGGCTGAATGAAGTTCGTGGAACCCTATTGAGTTTCAAGCGCAAGAACCCATCATTCTGTCGACTATGCAGTGAAACCCATCACAAAGATAACAGTTTGCTCTTGACGCTTAATGTTCCGGAAACGGTCCTGGAAGCCCCTGACGATACTCTTATTAGCTGTACGGTTATTGAACGGTGTCGTCAGGCACCTAACAAAACTGCAGAACTTGGTGTAGTGCTGATCACAGCTTCTGAATTACGTCGGGCCGATCCCTATCGACCTCAGCGGACCAAAACCACGCCGGTAAAAGAAACGGGTGTTGCCGAACGTATACTAAATGGACATATAGGGGCCATCAAGGCTTTCAAAGAAGGGTCGGCATGTAGTATCAAACCACATGATCCCCATATATCTGCAGTTAGCCTATTCGAATCAATACCGGAACCCCGCTGTCAGACTTATAGTGAGCCAGCGATGCGGGACTTCGAACTTGTGCCGACTCTGGCAGTGCTGGCCCAGATGAAGCTAGGGAAAACAAAGGCTCTTCGGCGCTATATCGAGCGATACTTTCCGGCCGAAGGTATCGACCCCCCTGTAATTCGATTCGTAACGTTTCGGCAGACCTTCAGTCGAGCCATCCAGGAATCATTTCCGGATTTCACACTGTACTCTGATGCGCCAGCCGGCGCGAGTCTGGGTGTGGTAAACTATCCCAGACTGATCGTGCAAGTCGAGTCATTGCACAGGTTGCCTGCGCCTCGAGGGGCCGATGGAGTTCTAGATTTGCTCGTCCTAGATGAGGTCGAATCGATTCTGGCGCAGTTTAACAGCGGCCTCCATCGCAACTTCTCTGCGGCTTTCGCAATCTTTCAGTGGATGCTCATGAATGCTCGTTATGTTGTTGTAATGGATGCCAACCTGAGTGATCGCTCGTGGAGTATCCTGGCAAATATGCGGCCACAGCACCCGCCCCACTTTCACTGGAATAAGTTCTTACGTGCCGCGGGTGACCACTACCAATTCACTATGAACCAGGGCGCCTGGCTATCCCAGCTCTGGTCTGAACTGCAACGGCAGCAGCGAATTGTGATCCCCACAAACAGCCTTGCCGAGGCGCGAACGTTGGAGGCTGAAATCCGGCGAGGGTTCCCAGAGCGCTCTATCATGCTGTACAGCAGTGAAATGACACCGAGCGAGCGCTCACGTCACTTTGCTAATGTGCATGAGTACTGGGGCAAGCTCGATGTGCTTATCTATACGCCCACTTGCTCTGCAGGCGTTTCGTTTGAGCTAGCGCGCTTTGATGTTCTATTTGGGTTATTCACAGACAGATCGTGTGACGTAGAAACTTGTCGGCAAATGCTTGGCCGAGTGCGGAACCTAGCTAGGCGAGAGCACTTTATATGCTTCCAGTCGACACGGATCTCACAGCCTGGCGGGCTACCAGAAACCATATCAGACATCCGAGACAGCATATGCGACAAGCGCAGCAGCCTGTTTCGCAATGAGGCCGCCGGCCCATTCGCCGCCCTCGGTTTCGAATACAGTCCGGATGGCATGCCCGGATTCTACGAAACACAGTACTTTAAACTGTGGCTAGAGACCACTCGCATCGAAAACCTCTCAAAGAATAATTTCATCCGGCGTTTCATAGACCAGACGGCGGACAGTGGCGCCGGCATAGTGCCATGGCCAATAGAGCCAGAGCCAGAACCCGAAGCGGCCCGGCTGATTACTGAACATAAAACTATTCGTAAGTCTCAGAAAGCTGCTCAGAATGAGTCCGTAGCCTTATCGGTTGAGCTGACTGCAGAAGAGGCCGAAGACATTCGCCAATCGATGACAAATGGCCAAGACGTCTCAATGGATCAGAGAATGTCTTTGGAAAAATGGCACTTGCGTAACACCTATGTCTGGCATGGGCGGCCTATCGACGCCCCGTTCACAAAGAACTATTCTACGCCAGATGCGCGGCGGGTCTACCGCAACTTAACGATGGCGTTGTCTGCTAGTACAGTGCGAGAAGCGCTCATGAAAGCCTGTGGCTCTGAAGCACTGCGATACGCCACTTCGATGGAGCTTCGTACCGAATCGACTGCAGTGGCCATCGAAGGTCGGGAGCTACTGCGCGACCGCTACTGCTACACATCATTCGGGCTCTTGCTGGCTCTGTGGATGCTCAATGCGTGCGGCTTCAATGACTTTATGGAGATCCGGTATGTGCACATATGTGAGCTCGAGTGGCGGCTCCGAAGCCTACTTCCGGCAATTGATCTGCACAAAAAGCGCGCTGTGAATGAGTTTGACAACATACGTTTGTTAGATACGAATCGACTTTGTCGCGAAACCGATGTGTATAAATTTGTGTCTGCAGTACTGCAGTTTATCAATAGTATCCTGCGAAGTGCCTTTGGCGTACAAGTCTCAAAACTCTCTGTGGCCGCCGGTGGCGATGCATATTATGTATCATGGAGCACAACTGGTGAACTGTTTGCCCTGGTTGAAAGTAACCAATTACCAGACCCACTAGACTTGCGGCCACATATCATGATGGCGTTCAAGCGTCTAGACATAGCCAAAGCCAATACAATCGCGGCGCGTGGGCTATTCATGGATCGACAGTACTATGATTCTTGAAATCCATTAAGGGGTCCTTGATATATTTTTTAATTCTAACTTTAAATGTAATAATCATCTTTAGAGTCATAGTGTTATTAAAATATTACTTAAAATACTGATATGGCTGCCGATATTATTGTGGTATCAGACTCATATGGTTTTGTTGGCGCCTTCAAATCAATTGGCGAGGCTAAAGATAATGTATTAATCAAGTACAAATTATTACCATTTCTTGTGCAAAAGTTCCCTCTTAATGAGACTGCCGGAGACAATGTTTGGGTAATCCCGTACCGTGACACAAATGCTGTCGCTTTTGTATCGAATGATCGCGATAAAGCATTGAAGATGCAGAAAGCATTACAGAATGTCAATTTGACCTACCAGGACTCGATCGATTATTGGGAACAGCCGCTGGGGCGTGTCGTGCCGGCCGCCGATGAAAGGATGGCCAGTGTAAACAGGGCACATGAGATTTATGCATCCAATGTGATTAGTCAAGAAGAAAAAGATAGAGAGGAGGCGGCTCAGGAGCTGATCCAGAGCGTGGTGGACAATAAATTAGAATCACCTATTGATCGCCTGATCCGGGAGAATGAGCGCATCACATTCTTAGACTGCGTCGTTGAAATTATTACGGATGAATATAAAATAGCAGTAGAACCTGATTCAGAACCTGAATCAGAAGATGATTCAGAAGATGATTCACAGTAGATTACTAAGAACTGTGTTTTTTACAGTAAATATATGCAGACCAGATAGGTATAACATCAAAGAATGATGACTGATGGTGCCTGTTTGGCGTTTTTAATAGCAATCATTTTAATATTGTACTGTCTAAAAAACTTTAAAAGCCAGAAAGAGCACTATGGAGCAGCCAATGAACTGCACGCCGGTCTCAATCGCTCTATGCGTTTAGATGAAGTTCCAGGGCATGGCTGGCCCAGCTTTCACCTGTCTGGCTACAGGGCCGATAGTGCATCGGCGATATCCCATATGTCATTGAGAGATTAATGGCAAACAATCATGATAATGGCAAATTATCATGATAATGGCAAATTATCATGATAATGGCAAATTATCATGATAATTTGCCAGCTACACTTCGGGGTGGCTCACATCAATATCATATAAAACATCATAGATTGGCCGGTACTGATCTTTTTGGTCTGGCAAGTTTATGATAAACTCACAAATGTGGTAAGAATCTAGTACTGGAATATCAAGTTGTCCTGTGCGAAGAAGGTGTGCCACATAATCAAAACAATGTAATGAGGGCATTCTTAAGAATGTTTTGACGACTATGTCTAAAGTTGTTGGATATGTGGCTCCAATCATAGACATGGCTTCATTAACAATTAGTTCATTCTGTTTTGCCGATAGTGGATTCTTTAAAGGCATGATGGAGAATGTGCCCGGATATGTCTTTAACACGGGAAGTAGTGGCAATAGGGTTGCGCCGGCAGGTATATCTATTGACACTTTACGGGCAATCGATTTTTCTGCAAGAAATAGGTCTTCTTTTATTTGAATAACGACACCTGAATGGGCAAACTTTTTATTTAAAACACTAGAGATGAAAGAACTATCAATGGCTGGATTGAATAAGACAATGTCGCCGGTTTTTAGCAAAGGATAGACTTCTGATAGCAGTACTCTAGGATACTTTGTTTGAAATATTTCATGGCAGCTCTGCCGATGGAGGTAAATGAAACATATGACTAATGAAATGGTTAATAGTACAATGTTGGCCAATAAGAGGACCAACATGAATTAGATTTAGTCCAAATACCATATAGATACAACTTTCTAACTTCTAGCATGAGTGAGTTTGAACCGGGCAGTCCACTTCCCAGTTCACTTCCCAGTTCACTTCCCAGTTCACTTCCCAGTTCACTTCCCAGTTCACTTCCCAGTTCACTTCCCAGTTCACTTCCCAGTTCACCCGGCGCATTTTGGTTTAAACCAGAGGTTTTGGTGGCAAGTATTTGTGCATATTGCTTTTACCGTGGCATATTTCGGGCCGATATTTGTCTTAGTATATTGTCTTGTATTAATGGCTTTTCTAGAGAAACCAAAGACATTAAAGAAGGACTGGAACAACTTTTAAATATTGAGCCGAATCTGGCTAATTATGAAACTTTATATCAAAATAGCCTAAATGTGGTCACAAAAATAATTACCAGATACGCTTAATGTGCTTTCAAGAGCTGAAGGCCTTCCAAGATTGAGTTAATAATTTTATCTTGCTCTGGCCCAGGGTCTCGAAAGTTTAATTCTGCCATACTTTCAGGAACGACGACCACAGATTCTCTTGGATATGGCGGAACCCGAGCAACTAGGACAGGAAACTCATCTCCATGGAGACCTTGTAGTAGTGCTTCGTGGGCACGCCGCAGACGCTCTTGGTATTCTTTAGATACTCCTGAAGCCTTTTTAACTACTACAGTTTCGATGGTATTCAATTCGGCCGCTATGGCGGCCGCAACAATCTCACCATCTCGATTGCGGTTTTTGAGTCTTTGCATGCAAGTGTCTAGGGATGGCTTCAGGTAATACACATGGGCTCTGGATAGATCTAGTGGAATGAGTTTTTCAAAGGTACGGCGCCAGCTATCATACATGTCCATTTCAGTATCAGTTACAATGCCACGCTGAAGTTCCATAAAGATTTCATCAGAGATTGGGCTTCGCTCAAGAATAAAGACTGTTTTTGCTAGCTCACTGGGATTAACTCCTTGGTACACTTCCTGGATGGCCTGGATCTGCGTTACATACACATAGGTTTGGAAAGAATAGCCATACTGAACAGGATTGGCATAGAATTTTTTTAGAATGCCAATGTTTTCCCATTTCTTGACGGGTTCGAAGACCGCTACGGCTTTATAAGAGCAGAGACCGGCGCCATTTAATGCATTGATCTTTGTTACTAGTGCCTTGACGATTTCTGTCTTGCCCGCTGCAATTTCGCCCTCAACTATTACAGTAAGGGCGGGGTGCTCTGGCTGATTAGCTGTGGCCCCACATAATGTGGCCCCCATCAATATAGTATACTTTAGTAGTTGCTTCTTCAATTTTATTTATCCAGTTTAGATACAAAGTTTATCAATTTAGCAGAATGTCGCCTGTTGCATTGGCATGTGCCATTATTGGTTTAATGTTAATAATGATGGTTGCCAGTAAAGGTTCAAAACAATCTGGCTATCTCGTGGCCCCATACATTAACTTAATGACTCCTGGTGCGCTTGGCAATAGCAATCCTTATGCGATGATGGAGTGCCCTAGTTGTTCAGTACCTGGGGCGAATATTGATAATTTAAAGACGATTTATGGTTAATGAACTATCTGATTTTATTAGATAATGACCATATCAGTATTTTTTGTGCACTGATCATAACATAACATATACGCATGAGGCAATTATGGTCGGTACTATGCCTTTTAGTTTTAATTATCTTAATCATTCTGACTGCAATGGTCATTTCTAGATGCGAGACCTTAGATACTTTGGGGGGCTCATCGGCGGCCTCGGAAGTCTCATTGGCGACCTCGGAAGTCTCATTGGCGGCCTCGGGGGGCTCATCAGGACATGATGGTCATATGGAATGGTTAAGTAATCAGCTTTCTAAGCCTATGAGCAAGGAAGAGCACCACGTAGGTGGCCATCCTCTAGATGCCAATACCTACACTCAGTCAGAGATTTTGATCAGAGGTGGTAAAGATTTAAAAAATCATGATACAGCCCACTGGACTACTGAAGAGGAGACTATAACGCATCTTGACAAGGCTGACAATGATGACAATAAGATTAAAGAATCTAAAGTATCAAAAAGGGTGGCCAAGAAGAATTGGCAAAGCTATAAAACTTGGGATGATCTCAAGAAGGATCCAGGAGCTTCTGCTGAATACTTTGCTATTCGATCTGAGGCATTGAATAATCCCCAGTATGACTGGAGTCATATATATGATATTATTTCACCCTTACTTGACGAGCCTCGTGAATATGTCGGGGTTGTGGGAGTAGAAGCCGATAATAAGACCCTTAAGTTAATCGCATCAGAGGCATCTCCAGATGCGATTGGTGAAGGCGTTAGTAGCAATTATTTCGCAGGTGTACCGGCTGAATTAGTTGGCAAATATGCGGAACGCCCAGCACTATTCTTCTTCCACACTCATCCGGCAGATGTGCGGGCAAGCCCATTGCCCAGTTCTCCTGACTTAGCAACTGCAATCTATTTCGGCGCTACGGCAAGATTTGCGGCCAGTGTTGTCATTTCGCGCTTTGGTGTACTTATATATGGGCTGGGGTGGAGTGGATATAAAGCAATCAACAAAGCAAATGACTGGAAACTGGCTTTGTTAAACTACACTCATGATACAATAGCCGCAAATGAATCAGTCCGCAGTTGGAATTGGCACAATCTCCGCGACTATACCGATCTATATGCCAGAATGCGATTGTTCTTCTATACCCACCCTAGTCCACAGATGATAGCGGCCGGTCTACATCCTCCGATCATGCACTCTATCGAATCTGATATAGACCACACGATTATTGATGAATACAGTGCAGACATTACTAGGCACCTATCGGGGAAAAAGAAGCTGCATCGACACAAGACTGCTGCTAATAAATCACATATATGGTCTAATTACAGAGAAGTACCGCTGACACTTGACATTTAAGGAGGCATAATTGAAAAGAAATTGTCATCAATTAATATAAGTTTATCTGAATAATTCAGATAAACCGTGTCTGAATAATTCAGATAAACCGTGTCTGAATAATTCAGATAAACCGTGTCTGAAT
>Ga0118677_10005278_pt1 | contig 22723 bp, 13 predicted proteins | sample AliMusrvi5mmetaG_FD_86154 | JGI IMG/M metagenome (GOLD analysis project Ga0118677, IMG submission 86154)
AAATACTGGGACTTGCTGTGGCCGTAGGCGTGATCCTCATCGGCGGGCCGCACCGCGATGGTCAGCATCGCCAGCGCCATCACGCCGCCCACCAGATTGACCAGCGACTCGAGCGCGTCGGAAAGCAGGCCCACCGATCCGGTCAGCCAATAGGCCGTGGTTTTCAGCACGATGGTCACGAGCGCCGCAGCGATCGAGATCCAGGCGTAACGGGTGAGGAACGCGCGGTTAGGGTGGGATTCGGAGGTGGTCATGGCGGCAACGGGCGAAACCAAGTACTCCAACAGAAACCCGGCGGATGCAAGTGCGGGAACGCTGTGGTCGAACGGTAATTGTTCCACAGACGAATCACTGAGGAAGGTGCTTGCGGGCACAGGCGACTCACACTCTGAGGCAAGGGGCCGGAGACGGTTGAGACGGTTGAGGTTGCATATCGGCCGGGGATTTGGAAACCTCGGCGCGCGGCAATCATGAAACTCCACCGTCTGCTCGCCATCTTCACGCTTCTGTTCGGCCTGTCCGTAGGCGGAAATGCCGAACAGGTCCCGGCAACCCGCGTATTCGTATGCGGCCACAGTTTCATGATTTTCACCGCGAAGCTGTTGCCGGATGAGGGAATTGACAATTTCACCAAACTGGGTCTCGAAGAAAATCCTGACCTGCGCGCGCTGGTGCAGGCGTCATGGCCCGGCTCCGATGGCCATTGGAACGGATGCAAGAACGAACAACGGACTGATAGATATATATGAGCATGTTTGACACCACGGGAAAAAACGCGGCTGCCGGAAGCCGCAGCGAGAACACCCTGCGCAAGCTGGAGCGCATGAACAGGGCGCTGAGTCATCTGGAACCGGACCGCGTGCCGGTCAGCGATTTCTTCTGGGGCGGCTTCACCGAGCGCTGGCGCAAGGAACTCGGCCTCGCGCCCGATGCCAATCCGTATTATCATTATGATCTCGATTGGATCGTCACCGTGCCCAATTTCGATCCGTGGATCCGCCCGTTCGAAACCATCAGCGAAACCGCGGAGGAGGTCACTGTGAGGACCGGCTTCGGGGCGATCATGCACAAACATTTCACCTATCCGATGCCCGAGATGCGGGCGTGGGATACCGATACCTTCGAGAAACTCCAGCAGGCGGAATTCGATCCTCCTGACGATCCGCGGCGGTTTTTCGCCGCAGGCGACAACCAGATCGCCGGGGTGGGCGACGGGTTCCAGCGGAATTCGCCGGCATGGATCGAGACCGTCAAATCACTGCGGCCGGATTTCCCGGTCTATGGCAGCGTGATCGAAATGAGCGAGTGCCTGACGCGCCTGATCGGCCAGGAAAACGCCTTGATGTGGATGGGCGAGGAACCCGAGGAAATGGGCGAGATGATCAACCGCATCGGCAAGTTCTATCTGGAACTGACCAAGGCCGAGATCGCCGCAGCCGATGGCATGTTGGACGGCTTTGTGATTTGGGGTGACGTGGCATACAAGAAATGCACATTCATGTCGCCGAACTACTGGCGCGAGTACTTCAAACCGTGGGTTGGACAAATGGTCGAGGTGGCGCACGCCGCGGGGCTGCCGGTGATTTATCACGGATGCGGCAACGTGCAGGCGATCTTCCAGGACTACATCGAAATGGGCGTGGATGCCTACAATCCGCTCGAAGTGAAGGCCGGCATGGATGCGGTGGATTTGCGCCGGCAATACGGACATGGCATCGGGTTTTGCGGCAACAGTGACATCCAAATCTGGGAAAGCGGCGACCTCGCCGCGATCCAACGCGAGGTGCTGCGCAAACTCAACGCCGCCAGGGGCGGAGGTTATATTTTCCAATCCGACCACTCGGTCAGCAGCAGCGTGTCGGGCCACACCTATGATTTCATCGTCAAGCTGGTTCGCGAGCACGGCCGCTATCCGCTGGAACTCGGTGAATTTGCCGAAGCCCTCTGAAAGATATTCCAAACACTGACAACAATATGAAACGCTATGGAACGGTCATCGGTGTGAACGCCGACCGAATCGACGAATACAAACGGCTGCATGCCGCAGTGTGGCCGGAGGTGCTGGATAGGATCGCGCGGTGCAATCTCAGGAATTACTCGATCTATTTGCGCCAACTCGATGATGGAAACCATTATCTCTTCAGTTATTTCGAGTATGTCGGTGATGACTTCGCCGGCGACATGGCGATGATGGCGGCCGATCCCACGACCCAGCGGTGGTGGGATGTCTGCATGCCCTGCCAGCAACCGCTCGACACCCGCGATGCCGGTGAATGGTGGGCATCCATGGAGGAAGTGTTCCACTGCGACTGACACAAAGGGTTTTCCTGATATCCCATGAACATCATCGCCCCTAACCCGCTTCTCGGCGTGGCCTTGCACGCCGTGGGCGCCACCTTCGCCGCAACCTGTTATACGCCGGAAAAGCGCGTCAAGGGGTGGTCGTGGCAGACTTATTGGCTGACCCAGGCATCGTTCTGCTGGTTGTTGCTGCCGATTCTGGGCGCCTGGCTCACCATCCCTCAGTTGGCCGCAGTGCTGCATGAGGCACCTACCCAGGCGATGACCCGCGCGTTTGTGTTAGGCGCCGCTTATGGCATAGGTGGCACCGCCTTCGGGATCTCCATCCGCTACATCGGCTTCTCGCTCACTTATGCGATCGCGGTCGGTCTATCAAGCGTGCTGGGCACCTTGATTCCACCGTTGGTCAAAGGCACCTTTGGGGCAATCCTCGGCAAGCCGGGTATTGAATGGATCGTGGCGGGCATCATCGTCGGCACACTGGGCATCGCCGGCGCGGGATGGGCCGGCCGCCTGAAAGAACGCGACCTCAGCAGCCAGCAGCAGAGTGGACAGTTTTCGCTGATGAAGGGTTTGTTGTTGTCGTTGCTGGCGGGCGTGTTGTCAGCGGTATATGGTTTTGCGCTGGAAGCGGGCGAACCGATCGCCGAAGTCGCCAGCGCCCATGGTGCCGGGGTATTTCGCGGCAACGTCGTTTATATCTTTTCCAACACCGGCGCGTTTCTGACATCAGCCTGCTACTGCCTCTACCTGCACGTGCGCCACAAGACGCTCGGCGAGTTGATCGAATTGCCCGCCGGTGCGCCGGAGGCGGCGCTGCCGGTGAATTTCCTGATGGCGGCAATCACCGGCTTGTTCTGGTATGGGCAGTTTTTCTTTTACAACCTCGGTCATGTGCGGATGGGTTCCTACAAATTCACCAGTTGGGCGATTCACATGATCATGCTGGTTTTGATCAGCAACCTGGTGGGTGTCGTGTTGCGGGAGTGGCGGCAGTGCCGGCGCCTCACCCACCAGACGATCGCCCTTTCCCTGATGGTGCTGATCGCCGCCGTGCTGCTGCTCACCTATGGGAATTACTTGGGGGGATAGGTTGAGCGCGAAGGCACCGCCCGCAGGACCGCGAGTCTCCAGACTCGCATGCCCATGAAACGCCGATGTGCTGAGGCCCGCCACTCACCATTGGCTTCCCATGGGCTGGGGCGGTACAGGAACCGGAGCGAAGTGGTACAGGCCAACGGCAAATCGCCCCTCCTTGGTTTTGGCGCACACGCGTCGCCACCCCGGATGATGCCATGAAAATGGCAACGCAAACCGGAGGTGTCTGTATTATGCCTCGGACAACCAATCGCGAAACGAACTGAAGAAACTGCTAGGACTGCAAAGCCTGAGCGGCATCGTCTATTCCATCACCGAAATTCCGGTGGACATGATCCGCGAGATCGTCGATGCAAGGATTGCCGAGTTGGCCGGCGGGGCACCGCTCCAAACACCCGTGCCCGCAGACGTGGAAGCCATCGCGATTTGATAGAATCGAAACGCGGAGGCGCAAAGGTCGCGGAGATAAACGCTGAGTGGAAATATGGGAACCGTGGTTTTCAAAAATATAAAATTCCAGGTATATCTCTGAAAACCAGAATCTCCGCGTTCCTCTCTGCGACCTCCGCGCCTCTGCGTTTCGTTGTTTCTTCGCCCGCACGCTCGCCAGCCACCCCGCCGCCATCGAGGACGTGAACGACCGGGAAGTCGGCCTCAACCTCGCCCGTGAAGGGACACGCTCGCTGGCCCACAGTTCCCTTTTCGGGCCGTGGTCGGTGAAGGTGGTCAACGAACTCGACTGTTGCTCGAAGGATGCCCAGGACATGCTTCTAACGTATCTGGATCGGATGAGACCCGGCCACGCATTCCTCGGCACCACCAACCTCGACGTGGCTGCCCTAACGGAAAGGTTCCAGACCCGCTTCCAATCGGTCCGCCTCCAGCCACCGGAAAACGAACATCTCGCGGCATTCCTCGCCCGGCGCTGGGGCGCTCCCATCACCATCACCCGCCAGATTGCGGAAGGGGCCAAGGGCAACGTCAGGGCGGCGATGGCGGATTTGGAGATGTGGATGGGGTGACGGAATTGCAGGTAGTTTAGTCCGATGTAAAATAAGTAAAATAAGTTGACCGAAGCCTACGCGATGGCGTAGATGCGTCAACTGTCCATGAAGACAGCCCCAATCCTTGTGGCCATAATGGCCCTTGCTTCCTTCGTTCGCTCCCAGAACGCCGAACCCGAAACCGCCGCATCCAGCAGGCCCACCGTTACACCGGTCGTCGTCCCCACCACCGCCCGCACCTTCATTCCTCACTCATTGGAAGTGCGGTCCTTCACCCCGGCCGCCACCACCGGTGGTGAAACGCCTCCCCGCCGTCCGGGTTGACGCCGCCGTCACCCTCCTTTCCAAAAACGCGCGCACTCTCACCCTCCAGCGCGGCGAACCCTCCACCGAACCGGACCTGCCGCCGCCCCCTCCACCACCGCCCTATGTCGAACCGCACAAACCCACCCCGGAGGAGATCGCGCAACGCATCTGGCAGCATCGCCACAACCTCAACCTCGGGGCCACCATTTTCGATCACAAAATCAGCGTCGTCAACTGGACCGATCAGGAATCACTTGTTTACTATGAGGCTGCTTGCGGCTTCGATATTGGACTGTTAGCAGGGGTCGGCGACTTCGTTCACAAGGGCGAGGAATACAGTCTCTTTCTGATGCATTCGGACTTCGATACCACCCTGGCGCGCCGCTTTGCTAGCCAATGGAACCTGACAATACCGGATGTCTCCGGCAGCGGGAACGCGGTAGAAGGCTATTACGACCATGTTGCTACCAGTCCAGGAGGGGCAATCGCTCTCGTGAGCGGCACATGCTACAATTCCGCTATCGCCAAGTGGCGTGGCTGGTTTCCACCCGTTGTTGATACCACTCCTCCCTATGTTCCCGGCGAAGGAACCTCCAACGTCCAGATTTCCTATGATGGAAACATCATCCAGGCGATTGAGGATGGTGGCAGCATGGTGGTGACAAAATCCGGTGAAACGGTCATTTCCGATGGTGGGGCGGAATTCGCTCTGCCGGCTGATGCAAACAGTGCGCAATACCATTGTATTTGCCGGGTTGCGAAAGGAACTTCTGGTGAATCGAGACTTGTCGTTGCGGCTACCAAGATCATTCCTAACGGCGACGACTGTGAAAACGGCAATAGCCGTCTGTGGATTAAGAACGGCAGTGAGGTCCATGCTGCCGAGCACACCCCTACCATTGGCCGGATAAAAGCCATTGCCAAGAATGGCGTCATATTGGGCAAAGGGGCCATCTGGCGTAACGGGAATTCCGTTGCTCTGGACACGCTTGTGGAAGACCAAAAAGTCTCGGAGTCGTCTTCCCTTTCTCGCTTTACGAACTTGGAAGGTCTCGCAATGAACGGCGGGGGAGCCATCGTCGCCACCGCTGACGACGCTCTCAATCCCGGCATTGGGAAGAAAACGCTGCTGATGCTATTGCCGGTAGAGGTAGAACAACAAGGTTACAAATCTGCCGAAGGCATCCGGTTTTGTCGTTGGTTAGATGCTTTCCAACTTGATGACTTTGACTCTGAGTTTGCTGACAAGGACAGGGACCGATTCAGAATCCGAATTCCGACGATCGTCTCCAATCTGACGAAAATCAATATCGAATCCACAGGTCTCCATGGCGCGGTGATCAATGGTGCGATTGTCGGGAAAACCACCGATGGCAACTACGAGGTCGATATGAAGCAGGAAAACGGTGCCATGGTCAGCACCTGGATCTTGCTGGTGAGCGATGGCGATGACGACGTGAATTACAATGGCAAAGGCACCGACGATGGAGATAATGACCAGACTTTGCTGGCCGATTTCGAATCCAAGATCATCGTGAGCTTTCCAGAGTTTGACAACGTCGAGGTCGAATTCTCTGCTCAGAAAGCGGTTGGAAATATCACGCTCGATTCCGTGTATCTTTCCCCTGCTGGTGACGTTCCGCAGGACATGCTGGATCTCATCACCCGGCAAGTCACCAAGATGAAGGAAATCTACCGCCAGATCGGGATTCGCGTTGCCTGGGCCAGCATCGAGGGGGATACGATTCCACAGACAATGCTTGATGCGGTGCCAAACCCGGATCCTACGAAGCCGGACTTGCAAGCGGCAAATCTTCTGATCGGTTCTGAAATCGACGCCGTAAGGACGCAAATCCGAAAATGGCAGGTTCCCGACAAGCATATCCGCATCGGTTACGTCAAAGCCACCATGCAGGACACAAGTAATGTTCTTCCCATAGATGTTTTAGGTTTCACCATTTTGGGAACCGACGGGATTGTTGTGTCGTTGGGGAGCGCACTAGCACGAGAAACTCTTGGAGTGACCGCCCACGAAGTCGGGCATGCTTTTGGGTTGGATCATGTCACGCCAGACCATTTGCTCATGAAGGGTCCGATGTATTGGCATAATGGTAAGCGCGATTCAAAACGGTTTGAGGAGGGGAATTTCAACACTATAAGAAACAAGGAGGCTTTTTATGTTCCATTACAGTAAGTTGATCATTTGCTACCTGATTCTCGGAATCGAGCCAATTGTCCGCGCGGATGTCGAAATCAAGCCTGAAACCAACAATCACCCTGCATCTTATCGCCCTTGGTCCCTGGAATTTCAGCAGGTGAATCCCGAGCATTTGCATGGCATCAATGCGGTGAAACTGGCAAAAATGTCATTGGCCGATCCGTTGCTAAAGTATGCATACATGGATGTATTCATGCGCAACGTTGGGAGACTCGAAAACTTGGAGCCCGAACAAGCACTGGTTCTGAAAGACATGCGCAGGCGGGGCGAGGCCGTCACGCCCATGCTGCTCAAGCTGGCGATGGAGAATCAGGAAACGATTTATGAAGTCGCACTACTTGACCGTATTGATCAAGTCGGCACCATCAATTTGGATCCGTATCTTGAATACGCTCGAAACCTACTCCGGGAAAGAACACAGACCATGAGTGCGAGTCTAGCTGAATGGACGTCTGGGCTCCTCTCAAGGCATGGTTCCAAGGAAGATGTCGAACTTCTGGAGCGGGTCATTGAGGAGAGGCCTTATGTCGCACGTGGTGTCTCCGAGTCTCTCAAGGTTCTCAAGGAGCGATTGGACTCGCCGAAGCAGACATCCAGGCCGATGTTGAGAGACAGGCCGCCCGCAGGCGGAGCGACAACCGATGGCGCTGTGAGTGGAGCGAAGAACCCATCTGTCGTGAACAGCAGCGGCAAAACCTCGACCATGCCTTGGATCGCATGGGTTCTATACAGCATCTTGTTGATCGGCATGTGCTGGCTGTTGTTCAAGAAAAAAATAAAACAGAAGTGAAAGACTGCGGTCGTTGAGGCGAAATTTCAACATCATGCAAGCCTGAGGTCAAATCCAACCTCTTCACCACAGTGTAGCCGTCCTGAATTTGCCCCCCGTATGCGCGGGGGCGCGGCCCACTAGCCGCAACCCATGAGAGACACGACAAGGGAGTATCCACGAGGAAGGAGCAACACGATAGCCGATGGGTTTCAGGGGCGAGCAATTACATATTGTGAAGTTGAAGATGGTCACCGCAGATCTGTCATCTTTCTAACAACAATCTACCAGCGATCTAACTAGGAAGTCCGTCACACGCGGCGACAACACGATCATTTTCCGCTCTCGTAACCCATTGACCGTGAGAAGGAAATCTATTTCCGAGAGCGTTCGAGTCCCCGGGTCCTCCCACCCCCATCCAAATCATGTGAAAGGTGTTTTTTCAGCTTTACACTTTTTTTGCATGAAATAACAAAAAAATATTTCGTTAGTTCCGGCGGTGGACGATGTTTGCAACTGGCAGACGATGGGTGGTTGTGATCCTTTCCTGTCTCTGGATTAGTCCCGGAACCTCTCTAACGGCAAGTGTAAAGCAGTGTAAAGCAAACCCCCGAAAAGTGTAAAGCGGCGACAGTTTTTGTGGCGATTGATGCGGTGGAATTTGGCGGGTGCCGGGTCTGAGACGAGGAACCGGCGGAGGGACCGTCAAGAGGGAGCGCGGTCGTACCGGATTGCTGAGAATAAGCGAGTTGCGGCTTTGGCACCGCTTCGGACGGCGATCAGGCCACCATGCTTCCCGCCTGCACCAGGGCAACCAGCCGCTCGATGTGGGCCGCCGTCAACTCGTTTGGCCCCAGGCGGACGACCCACCAACCCACCAACCCGCCAGCGCCGCCTCCAGGTATTTGCCGACGCGTGCCCGCGTCGCCCTACGGGCAGCCTATGGCTGGCTATCTCGCTCCGCTCGGTTCGTCGGTGATGGTGGTGGTCACCCGGCAGGTCACCTTGATTTTGGTGGGCGAGTGGGAGCGGTCGAAGGTCATGCAGAATCCGAGGTTGAACTTGCCGTTGTCGTCGGCGCTGTCCTCGGCTTCCTTGAAATGGGCGTCCAGCCGTTCTTTGGCCGCGTCGGTGGCGGCCTGGCATTCGGCGGATTGTTGGGTCATGGGCGTAGTGAGTTCTTCAGTGATTTGCATCCCGATCCGGCTGATCGTCACTTGCGGATTTTCTTCTGTCTTGATGTCTTCAGTCTTCGGTCCTAGGCTTCCTTGTCCGAAACCTAATAAACCAATGAAAACCGCAATCGCCATTGTCATCGCACTTCTGGCATGTCTGGGTGCCACGTGCCTAGCCGCCGCGCCGGACCTCACTACGACGGATCTCGCCACGATTGACCGGACGTGGACCTACAACCTGGGGCCCACCGGGATGCGCGGGTGGATTTATCACGCCTGGCCGGAAACTCCCGCGCGGGATGGAATGACAGCGTTCGCGCCCTATCAGATTCTGGTGACCACCGTGGCCGCCAGCACGCCGGCGGTCGGTGTTTTTGCCGCCAATGATGTCATTCTGGGCGCGGGTATGGGCAGCGGTGCCGTCCCGCTCTTCACCAGCGATGCCCGCAAGAGTCTGGGCTGGGCGATAGGTGCCGCCGAGGCTGGCAACGGCATTCTGAAACTCAAGCGCTGGCGCGGTGGGAGCACCACCGATGTGTCCATCACCCTGCCTTTCATGGGTGTCTACTCCGACACCGCACCCTATGATTGTCCCAAGACCGCGCTGATCCTGACCAACGCCGCCAACAGTCTGAAACAAAAGATCGACGCGAATGGGTGGGGCGATGCCGGTGGGGCGGGTGCCATCAGCGCGCTGGCATTGCTGGCGACCGGCAATTCCGCATACCTGCCGATGTTGCAGACCTATGCCCGGTCGTTGGCACCCCAGAATCTTGACTTGGAGAGCAGCGGGGGGATTTCTGCTTGGAATTGTTACAACAGTATCTTTCTGGCCGAGTATTACATGCTGACGAATGACCCCGCGGTGTTTCACGGGTTGAGCGAGTATGTCATCTACGCGGCCAAGCATTCGAGCATGTTCGGCACGGCCGGCCACGGGTTCTCGAATATCCCGCCGCCCGGCGGCTGGCTGGCCGGCGGGACCCATGGCTCGATGAGCTGGTATGGGCCGGTGAATCAGGCCGGACTGGCCGCCCAATTCACGATTGTTCTGGGGAAGCTGGCCGGAGTGGTGAATCCTGAGATTGATCCGGCGATTGCGCGGGCCGCCAATTTCTTCGGCTACTATGTCAATCGCGGGTCCATTCCCTATGGCGAACATGAGCCGTATCCGGGCGATCACCAAATTTTGGGGCAGAGCCGGACGTATTATGATCACTGCAGCAATGGCAAGGACGGGTTGGCCGCAGTCATGTTCGCGTGCATGGGTGACAAGCCTGTGCCGACGGAGTATTTCTCGAGGATGTGCGTGGCGGGATTTCAGGGCGAGCCATACGGACATACGGGGCAGGGCTTCAGCTACCTGTGGACGGCGCTCGGTGCCAATGTGGGCGGCCCGACCGCGGTGGCGGAATACCTGAAGAAACTGCGCTGGGACCGTGACATGAAGCGCCGCTCCGACGGATCCTTCGTGTATGAAGGTGGCGAGCAGTGGGGCCCGGGCCAGGGTGCCACCTATTGGGACGATAGTTATACCTACTGGGGCAATCCGACCGCCTATTATCTCCTGCAGGCCACCCTGCCGCTGAAAAACTTATATATTACGGGAAAGAAGGCCAACCCGGCGAACACACTTGGCAGCGATGTGGTAACCAACGCCCTGTGGGCGGGGAATTTCAGCTCGGCCTGCGGCGGTTATACCAAGGATCAGCTTATCGCCGCCCTGGGCGAATGGGATCCGATTGTCAGGCTCAATGCCGCTACCGAGTTGGGGACGCGCACCTTGACCACCGCAGATGTGAACTCGCTGATCACCATGGCGGAAAACCCAACCGATGCCAATCAGCGCGAGGCGGCCTGCACGGCCTTGGGCTGCCTGGGGGCCACCAGCGCGGTGCCCGCCCTGACCCGCCGGCTTGACAAGACGCTCGAACCGGAACTCTGGGTGCGCGCCAGGGCTGCCAAAGCGCTCGGTCAGTTGAATGCGGCGGCGACAGCCTCGGCCGTGCCTGACATGCTGGAGGCGTTTGTCAGCAACGTGGCGCCCACTTATCCGTTCGAGGCCGGCTTCAATTGGAACGATCCCTTGCAGATCGCCAACGGCTACCTCTCGGAGACGTTGTTTGACAAACTGGGAAGTTATACCATCAGCGCCGACAAGGGCCTGCTCTATCCGGCGGTCCGGGCCGGAATCAAACAGCCGGCCGGCATGTGGCGGGGCAAGCTTGATGACTTCGTGCAGAACAAACTGACCCTCCCCGACGTGGAAGTGTTGATCCAGGATCTGCTCGATGATGCCAGAACCGAGGGTCCGTGTGACCGGATGTTCACCGTAACTCCGCCGGCCGCTGCCATGAACGCCCTGGCGAAGTATCACATTCAGGAAGGGATCCAGGCGTGTTTCGACAATGTGGCATATTGGGGTGGCGTTCTGGGGGCGGCCGCCATCAACCGACTGGCGGATTATGGCGAGGCGGCCCGGTGGACGCTGCCGGATTTGTATGCGGACCTCGCGTGGTGGACACATGACAACAACTACGATACGCTGGTAAGCACGGTGACCGCGCTGGAAGCCGCCACCACCTCGCCGACATTGGTTTACGCTCTGCCGGAAGCGGATCCGCAAGTCGTCGCCACGCCGGCCAACACGGCCAAGGCGATCACCCTGACCGGTTTCTCCTGCCGGACGAATCCGGTGGCCTATACGGTCGCGACTCGGCCGTCGTATGGCATCCTTACCGGCACCGCGCCGAACCTGACCTATCTTCCCGCAACAGACTATCAGGGCGTGGACAGTTTCACCTTCACCGTCACCGACAGCCTGGCGGATTCGTCGCCCGCGACCGTGAACATTGTGGTGGGCACCGGCGGTGCCGGATTGAACGGGTTCTATTATGACAATGTGGATTTCACCTCGCTGAAAGCGACACGGATCGATCCGTCGGTGAACTTCGACTGGGGCTCAACGCCGCCGAGCACCTTGGGAACGGGCACCTACAGCGTGCGCTGGACCGGCCAGGTGCTGGCGCCGGAGAGCGGCACCTACCGGTTTTCCGCCCGCACCAGCGACGGGGTCCGCTTGTGGGTCAATGGCGTACAGGTGCTCAACGATTGGAACGATCAGGCGGCCAACCTGTGGAACGACAGCGCTGCCATCGCCTTGACGGCCGGTCAGAAGTACAGCCTGAAGATGGAATACTATAACAATGCCAATCCGGCAACGGTGCGGCTGTATTGGTATATCCCGTCCCGCCAGTCCGCCATGATTATCCCGCCGGAGTTGTTGTTTTCCGCGCCGGCTGTGAGCCTGACGTCGCCGCTGGACGGCGCGCGCTTCGGCCTGCAGGCCGGTCAACCGACCGCGGTGACTCTGACGGCTGATGTCACGGACGTGGCCGGCACGGTGACCAATGTGTCCTTCTATAACGGCGACTCGCTGATCGGGTCCGATGCCACCGTGCCGTATTCGGTGGTATGGACGAATGTGCCGGCGGGCGAGTACCGTCTAACAGCCAAGGCCACGAACAGCACGGGCCAGGTCAGCATGTCGGCCGTCGCGGTGATCACGGTGGACGGCTATACGGTTCCCGTCACGACGGGGCTTGCCTGTCACTTCGATGCGGCCGTCGGCGTTACCACGAATGCCGACGGAGTGGTCCAGAGTTGGAACGACCGGTCGGGCAATGCGCATCACGCGGCCTTGGCCAGCGGCGCACCGGTGCTTGCCACGAATCAACTCATGTCGCAACCGGCGATCCAATTCCGGGGGACTTCCACCTGGATGAACGTTGCCGGTGGGTTCTTCAGCAAAGAGCAGTATGTCGTGGTGCGATCGCCAAACGCCACATGGAATGGCAGCGGCTCGTTCCTCGGGCGCAAATCCGACGCTTTTCTAGCGGTACGGAAATCCAGCTACAACATGGCCAGTGGAACCGACGGGTTCTGGCAAGACCACTTCCCGGCCGCGGTTTCCAGGAATGGCACACCGTTGGCGCAAAATAGCCAGAATGGCAGTGCCTTCCATCTCGCGCCCATCACCAATTTCATGCTGCTCAAAATCACCGTCGATAATCAGGCGGATGCGGCGAATCTTGCGGCCTATCCGTATTACCAGATCGGGAAGAACGAAACCCTGGGTACGATGGACTTTGATGTTGCCGAGATCATCGGCTATACCAATTCGCTGTCGGCGAGCGATGAAGCGTTGGTCGGCGGTTACCTGGCGGCCAAGTATGGCATCAGCACCACCTATCCGGCCACCGGCAGCCTTGCCAACCGGCCTGCCACCGGGGTCACCACCAGCACGGCGGCGATCAATGCCACATTGAAGTGCAACGGGAGCAACTATGACGTGGTCGCCTTCTGGGGCCCCGTCAACGGCGGCATCAACCCCGCGATGTGGGACAACTCCGCAACTATCGGCTCATGGTCGAATGTGGCATCGATCGATCTCAGTCGCACGCTCACCGGGCTGGTTTCCGGCACGACCTATTACTTCACCTTCCGGGCCACCAATGCGACGCAAACGATCTGGGCGTCCGCCCCGCTGGGTTTTAGCACAATCTCCACGGCCAAGGATCTTCTGACCTTCGGTGCCAACGTCGCCGGGAGCCGCGCCACGATGGATCCCGGTGCCGGCACCGTGGTTTGGACCCTGCCGTATGGCACGGATCTATCAAACATGGCGCCGGCCTACACGCTTCCGGCGGCAGCTTCGGGCAATCCGGCATCCGGAACCGGCAGAAACTTCTCTTCTGCGCAAAGTTATATCATTACCGCCCAGGACGGTTCCACCAAAGTGTATACCGTGACGGCCATCGTGAGTGCGGCGAGTGGGGCTTGTGACATCCTGACCTTCGGCCCGGGTGCCGTCATTGAAGGACCCAACATCGCCATGACCGTGCCTTATGGAACGTCTCTAACGAGCCTGGCACCGGCGTTCACGGTTTCCCCAGGTGCCACGGGCGTGCCGGCCAGCAGGGTGGTCCCGACGCCGGATTTTTCCGTCACAAACCAGGCCACTTATACCATCACCGCTCCGGACGGCATCACCACCAGGACCTACTACGTGACGATCACGGTCCTTCCCTTCAGCCCGCCGACCGTCTCGAACGCCACCATCGTCGGTGATTGGTCGTTCCTCAATACCCAGAATCCGGGATGGTCGGTGCAGCGAAACAACGCCCTGACCGCCAATGGTGTTCGGCTGGGGACCGTCGGTGTGGGAGAGGGCATGATGTCCATCGCTTCACCCTCGGGCATGACTTTCGCCAATTCCGGGGTGGAGATGATCTTCACCGGAACCAACGCCGTCGGCAACAATGCGGGCTATGCTTACATTTCGATGTATCGCGATTTGACGAATCCACCCCGGAATGCTTATGGCATCACAGCGACCAATTTCACTTCGACCGGCGGTCGCCTGACGACCAGTGTCAACAATGGCACCTCCGGCGGTGAAATCATTACCAGCACCTCGCTGGTGAATGCCAATTTTGTCGGCCGACACACCATGGCACTTGTGCGCTTTGACGACAACACCCTCAAAGCCTATTTGGACGGCGTTGAAATCGGCAGCCGCATCTCGACCGCGCCATCCCTGGCGCTCGGATATATCGGCGTTGGTGCCAACTATTTTGGCGGGGCAACCTATCTGCCACAAGGCACGCTCGTCGAACGGGTGCGGGCCTTTACCTTCCCGACCGGAGGGTTCAATCCGAACGGCCTGTTAGTGCTCCCTGCCGCCGCCGTGGCCAGTGCTGGCAACTCAACGGTGGTGGCCTCGCCCGCCCTCGTTGCCAGCAACGGCCTCGCCACCTCGACGATTTACGTGACCCTCAAGGATGCTGGCGGCAACCTGCTGGCCGGCAAATCCGTGACGCTTGTCTCCAGTCGCGGTGCCACCGACACGATTTCACCTTCTTCTGTAACCTCGAACTCAGCCGGGTTGGCGACCTTCACCGTGAAATCATCGATCTCGGGTTCGCCAGTCTTAACCGCAACTGATACTACCGATGGCGTGGCGCTCACACAACTGGCCACCGTAACCTTTTCGGCGACGGCCACTTCAACGACCACGCTGGCACGCCATTCGGGTAGCGGCGCGACCTCAGCCTTTGGCGCCGTGGTGAGCTTTGATGTGACCGCGACCGGAAGTTCCGGCACCCCGACCGGCATCATCACCCTGAAAGACGGTGGTTCAAGCGGAACAACCGTCGGCAGCGCGACCCTAACAGGCGGCACCTGCACCATCACCACCCCCGCACTGACGGTCGGCACCCACTCTAACATTGTGGCCGTCTATGGCGGCAACAGCACATATACCGCCAGCACATCGAGCCCCTTGTCCACCCAAACCGTCACCCCGGCGGCACCCACCGGCCTGGCAGCCACGCCCGGACCGTTCGGGTCGATTGCATTGAACTGGAACACATCGAGCGGGGTGACAGGTTATAAGCTATCGATCAAAAACACCGCCACCAATGGGGAACAGATTGTTACCATTGCGACACCATCCTACACTGCGCCCGGCTTGGCTAGTGGTACATCATATCAATTCAAGGTGTTGGGGACGGGTGGTGTTGGCGACGGTCCTTATTCCGCCGTGGTCAGCGCCACTCCCATCATTCTGCCATCCGCCACGACGCTCGCCTCATCCCTGGGCGCGGCGGCCACCTACGGCACGGCGGTGACATTTTCCGCGACCGTGACGGTGACTGGCGGACCGGCGACCGGGATTGTGACATTCCGTGACGGCGCATCGTTGTTAGGCACGGGGATACTGAGTGCGGGCCGGACGACCCTCACCACCAGCACGCTTGGGGCCGGTGCCCATTCGATCATCGCCAGTTATGCGGGAGACGCATCGTTTGCCCCCAGCACCGTCAGTGCCTTCGGCTACACGGTGAATGCGAAACCAGCGACCATCACCGGTGTGACGGCGGCTAACAAAATCTATGATGGTACCACAAGCGCGGCACTGACAGGAGGTGGTGTGTCGGGCATCCTGACCGGCGATACCGTGACCGTGGTCGCGGGAACCGGCACCTTTGTTGACGCCAAGGCGGGCGCTAACAAAACCGTAACCGCCAGCGGTTATGCGTTGAGCGGCGCCAATGCCGGAAACTACATCCCCGCTCAGCCAACCGGCATGACAGCGAATATCACCGCACGGCCGATCCAATTGACCGGCAACCGGGTTTATGATGGCACGGTGTCGTCCGGTGCTTTGGCCATTGCCAACAATCTCGATGGAGGAAGTCTGTCGCTCACCGGGAGTGCGTTCATGGCCGGCAAGGATGTTGGCACGCAGGCCGTCATCATGAGCACGGCGGCACCGGTCCGGGTGCGCAGCGCCACCGGCAACACCGGCGTGAATGCCGCAACCACTATCAGCGTGACGATGGGCGGCGCACCGGCGGCAGGCAATTCGATGGTTGCCGTGATCGCGACGCGCGGCACCAGTGCCAACATCGTTTCCTCGATCACCCAGACGAATGTGCCTAACGGAACATGGGTGCGGGCGGCGGAAACGCACAGCACGGGCATGACGAGTGAAATCTGGTACGCCGCCAACCTTCCCGCAGGTGCCGGGACGGTGGTAACCATCAACCAGTTATCGTTTCTATCATCCGCAGTGGTGATCGAGTATTCCGGTATCCTGGCCGCAATGCCGCTGGACCAGACTGCCGGCACTTCGGGCACCGGCACCGCCGCCGCCACCGGGACGACCAGCGCCACATCCCAGGCCCGCGAATTGTGGATCGGGGCCATCGGATACGCCTATAACTCGGTGCGCACGCTGGGGAGCATCCTCAACAGTTTTACTTCCGTGACCAATGCGGCGACCAGCAACGGCACGGTTGGCAGCAATGCCTGCGTATATGCTCTCGATCGCATTGTCACCGCAACCGCGGTCGCCTCATCCGGCGGCACCATCAGTGGCGGTTCGACGCAGTGGGCGGGCACCATTGCCACCTTCAAGGCGAACACCTCGACCCTTGGCCTATCAGGTTCAGCCGCCACAAATTATACATGGGTGGGTGCCACCGGTTCGGTCACGGTCACGCCCAAGGCGCTGACCGTCACGGCCACCAACCAAAGCAAGACCTACGGCCAAACCATGACGTTCGGCAGTGGGGCCACACAATTCACCAGCAGCGGCTTGCTGAATGGGGAAACCATCGGCTCGGTCACCCTGGCTTGCGGTGGCGGTGGCGCAACGGCGGGGGTGGCCGGTTCGCCATATCCGCTCATGCCCGGCGCGGCCACCGAGGGCACCTTCGCCGCGAACAACTATGCAATCCAATATGTGGCCGGCACGCTCACGGTGAACCGGGCGGACCAGACGATCACCTTCGGAACCTTGTCGGCCAAAACCTTCGGTGATGCGCCGTTTTTCCTAACAGCCACGACAAGTTCCGGTCTAACCGTGAGTTATGCCAGCTCGAATCCCGCAGTGACGGGGGTGGACGGCAGCAGGATCACCCTGTTGCAGGCGGGCGGCACAACAATCACCGCCAGTCAGGAGGGCGACGCCAACTACAATGCTGCCAGTCCTGTGACACAGCCGCTCACGGTGAATGCGACACCTTTTGCCGTGTGGGCGCTGGACCCCGCCCAGGGCCTCACCGCCGGCGTGAACGATGGTCCCATGGACGATCCCGACCACGATGAGATATGCAATCTGCTGGAATTCGTCCTCGGCGGTAAACCGATGGTGCCAGAGCGGGCGATTTTGCCGGTTCTGACGCACGGTGCGGGCGGCACCTGGGTGTTCGAATATGATCGCCGCACCCTCTCGCTGGCTCCGGCCACCATGCAGGTCGTGGAATACGGCAGCGACCTGACAGGATGGGCGGCAGTGACGGTGCCCGCTAACAGTTCAGGCAACGTGACGATCACTCCCGCCACCTCCTCGGATCATGTGAAAGTGACACTCCCCGCCCTGGGGCCTGCAGGTTTCGTCCGCCTCAGGGTTTCCCGCTAGATTGTCGCCCATTGGTTATTGAGTGTTGGCTGTTGGATACTTACCGCAACTTCGGTGGTGCGGGTTCGTTGCCATGTGATCCGTGCGGCACCGGGCCGATGCTGCCGCCGGCAATGAACGCGGCCGGAAAGTTGATGGTTTTCCGGTCGGCGCGGCCGACTCTCAAAGCTGCGACCCAGCGCACGATGCGCCGGATAATCCGGTCGTTGTCCCAGCGGATGTGGGCGATGGGCGTTTGGCACCAGGCGAGGGTGACATCATAGTCGGTGCAAACCAGCGACACTTGCGCAGGCACTCGGATGCCGCGCTGGGCCAGAAACTGCACCGCCGCGATGACCCGCGGAGTTTGCTCGACGATCAGGGCGGTGGGCGGGGTGCTGCGGAAAAGCGCTTCCAGCAGGACAAAAAATCCTGCCGGGGTTTCCTCCCAATCCGGTAGGTGGTAGTCGCCGGTGGTGATGCCGTGGGCCGCCAGTTCGTCCAGAAACGCCTGCTCGACATTGCCTGCGGGGTGGCGCCGCGAGCTGCTGCTGATGAGCACGATGCGCCGGTGCCCCAATGCCAGCAGGTGGCGCGTGGCGGCCAGATAGGATTCCATTTTGTCCGGCCCGGTGCGGGCCAGCGGCAGTCCCTCGGTGCGACCGTACAGCGAGATGCAGGGAAGAGTTTGCCCGGCGAACCACTCCAACAGCTTGCGCGACCCGGCGGCCACGATCCAAGCGTCGGCCGGGTTGGCGCTGAGGTGGCGAATGATGCGGTGCACATCAAAGCCGAGTTGTGCCTGGGTTTGTTTGGAGAAGAACACCTCGTGACCCGCCGCTTCAAGGTCGTGCTGAATCTGAAACAATACCTGTGAGGTTTGGGGTTGGTCATCCAGCGGTGCCTCAAACAGTAATACTCCCACTCGCAGCCCACCTCGCACCTCGGGCTGCGGCGTAATGGTGCGGCTGCGGCCCCGCCCATGCGTGCCCAGCCAGCCCTCGGCCTCAAGTTGCCGCAGCGCCATCTGCAGCGTCGCGGGCGATACGTCCAACTCCGCCGCCAAGCGCCCAACCCCGGGCAACACTCCGCTCCACCGGCCCGCGCTCAGCCCCGCCCGCAAGTGCTCGGCACATTGCTCGGCTAAGGAAATTCGCCGCAACGGATGCATCGTCGCCCTTCTATACCGCTCTTTGACATAGTCCGCAAGAAAATTTCTCTCGCCGTCCGGCCAAGCCCCCGACCACCTTGCCCGCCCTCGCCCTCGCCGGCATTCCGCCCACCTGACAAACCACAAGCCACAAGCCAAACACACCCAGCATTATGCAACCCCAAACCTTACCTACCACCTCACCATGAAAAAACCAAACATCCTCCACCACGTCCTCGCCGCCACGCAGCGCCTCGCCCTCGCCTCAGGCAACGCCGCGCTTGTGGCGCTCGCTATGAACAGCACTCAAGCGGCCACCACCACGAGCACCTTCGATCTAACGGGTGCAGGCAGTGGAACAACAATTACCTCTACCAGTCCGACTCTCTGGGTCGCCAAGGGCGCCCTGCCCGTCGGATCAATCCTGAGGGCTGTCTCCGTTAATGCAACGCTCGTCAACACTCCGAACGGGAACGGTGACATGTCCTATGTTTCTGAACTAGGAATTATTTTCGATCCGACGCCAGTCAATGCCACCGACGGCGACAATCTCCTGGTTGTTGGCGACAATTATGATGGAGCGCTCCCCGGTGCCACAAAAGCCGTTGCCTGGGGGGTGGACTACGCATGGTGGGCCGGAGCCAACATGACGACCTCAAAAATGGCGGTCGATGGCATTCCGGCCATCGACCTGAGTACCGTTGCCGTCCTCCTCGGCGAAGGTTATAACAATGGACAGGGAACAATTTATTCGGGTTCTATCACGCTGACTTATGATCTTGCGGATCCGAATGCGCTTAAGGACATCACTGCCTTCAGTTTTGGCACCTTGGGAGATGCCACCATTAGCGGAACGAGCATCACCAAGACCGTTCCCTATGGCACGAGTGTGACGGCGTTGTCACCCACCTACACACTTTCTGGAGGAGAGTGCCTTCCTGCGTCAGGTTCCAGCCACAACTTCTCCTCGACACAGACCTACACGGTGAAGGCCATAGATAATTCCACCAAGGATTACACCGTGACCGTCACGGTGGCAGACCCCGTGCTCACCTATGACTTCAGCAACGGCCTGCAAGGGTGGACCCAAATTTATGCCGGTGGCAATAACGGCAACGTCTGGAATAGCGGCGGCAAATACCTCGGCAACTGGAACAGCAATGATGACAATACGTATTTTGCCCGCTCTCCGGAGTTCCAACTGATAGGCTCGGGAAACCTGACATTCAAGTTGGCCGGCGGCCAGTCTTCGCTTGCGGCACCCGCCATGGCTCCTTCCGCAGTGCCCCAGGCGTCGGCTAACGGCGGTTTCGCCGGCGTAGCCCTGCGCAATGTCACCACCGATACCTACGTGTTGAGTGCGAGACGCAGCGGCTCCGGTGATGCATGGCAGACCGGGACGTTCACCGCCGATCATCTGAAAAATTTTGTTGGCGACGGCAATATGTACACGCTGGACTATATCGACTACACTAGAGGCGATTGGGGCTGGGTTGCGTTAGACGATGTCTCCATTCCGGGCGCAACCACGCTCCCCGGCACCGCCACCACGACCACGCTGGCCAGCTCTAGCAGTCCGTCGAGCTACGGCGACACGGTGACCTTCACGGCCACGGTGGCACCCGCACCCACGGGCGGCATGGTGCAATTTTACGACAACGCGGTGGCGCTCGGCAACCCGGTGGCGGTTAGCGGCGGCCAGGCCCAGCTTCCCCTCAGCGCCCTCAGCGTCGGCGGCCACCCCATCACCGCCACCTACAGCGGCACGACTGGCATCAGCGGCAGCACCGCGAGCGTCATCACCCAGACGGTGAACCAGGCGACGGCGACGATCACCACCGCGCCGACGGCCAGCTCGATTACTTATGGCCAAACGCTGGCCAACTCCACCTTGAGCGGTGGGGTGGGATCGGTTGCCGGCAGCTTCGCTTTTACCACGCCGACCACCGCGCCGGGCGTCGGCTCCGCTGATCAAAATGTCACCTTCACCCCGACCAACGCGAACTACACCACCGCCACCACTGCGGTGAGCGTGACGGTGAATAAGGCGACGCCGGTGTACAAGGCGCCGGTCGGGGCGGGGGAACTGATCAATGTGAGTATTGGTAGCGCGACAAAGACCAGCCCGGCGGGGCCCGCAGGAGGCGCCGGGGCTACTTGGAACCAATTCACTTGGTCGGGCCAATGGCAATCGGTCACCGGATCCAGCTTGAAGAACTCTGCAAATGTAACAACTACCGTGGGCTTTGACTTTACCAACCAGTGGAGCGCTTTTGACCCCTGGGGCAATCCCTCGCAGACGCTCCTCAAGAATGGCGCAAATCCCAATGGCAGTCAAACCGGGATCATCACCGGTCTGACCCCCGGGGCGAAGTACGACGTCTATATCGCCAGCTATCATGGCAATGACCGGAACAATGGCTCGTTTTCAACGACCAATCCGACGACTAACGGATCGTCCCAATCTCTCGATAGCACGGCTACTCCGAACGGATCAACCTGGGTTGAGGGGCAAAACTATGTGGCCTTCATGGGTACGGTCGCCGATGGGAGCGGCATAATCAGTCTAACATGGAATCCAATCAATCACCTGGCTATGATGGGCTTCCAACTGGTGGCTGCCGGGACACCCACACCTGCGGCCACGGACATTGTTTACGGCCAGAAGCTCAGCGCCTCGACCTTGAGCGGCACGTTTGTCGATGCGGCGGGTGCCACCGTGGCCGGCGTCATGGCGTTCACCAATCCTAACGAGGTGCCCAATGTCGGCACGGCACCCCATAGCGTGACCTTCACTCCCACGGACACGGGCAATTACAACATTGGCACCACCAGTGTGAACGTGACGGTAACGGCACCCACCGATTCGTTTGGATCGTGGATCAGCACCAACTATCCGGGCCTGTCTGATAAGACGGCGGCGGGCGATCCGGATGGCGACGGGATGACCAATCAAGCGGAATACGCCTTCGGTCTCGATCCTTCCAGCGGTTCGTCATGCAACCCGATCGTCAAGGCATTGGACAAGACCACCGGCACCTTCAGTTATACCCGGCGTGTCGGCACCGGCTACACATACAGGGTGTGGACCTCCATCGACCTGGTGTCGCCTTGGACGGAAGATACGGCGGCGGTTCAACACATTGACAGCACCGTTGTCGATATCGAGACGGTCACGGTCACACTCAGTGCTTCCAAGCCGCTAGCCGCGACGAAGCTGTTCATGCGGGTCACCGCCGAGTGATGGTCTAACCGCTGGTGAGCCACCAGCGCTCCGTGCAGGATCATCGCCTGATACCAATACCCAAAGGCCGGGAGTCCGACTCCCGGCCTTCTCTCCTTTAACATTGATGCCATCCAGTCCCCACCAGGGAAATATATCTAACATGAGAACTCAACCGCCCCCCGGCCACGCGGCCACACGTTTGTTGTGCACCATTTGTACCGCCGCCATGGTCGGCAGCCTGTCGGAACCGTGTCGCGCCGAAGAAACCATCTTGCTGGGTTCGCTGGATGTGAGCCTGGCGACGCAGGGATGGGCCAGTCCGGTGGCCAATCAATCGATCAATAAGACTCCGCTGCTGATCGCCGGCCAGAAATTCGCCAGCGGCCTGGGAACCCATGCCGTGAGTTTGCTCTATCTCGACCTGCAAGGCGGGACCCGGCGCTTTACCGCCTCAGTGGGCGTGGACGATGAAGCCAAAGCGGATGCCGGCAGCGTCGAATTCCATGTC
>Ga0118677_10005281_pt1 | contig 22713 bp, 33 predicted proteins | sample AliMusrvi5mmetaG_FD_86154 | JGI IMG/M metagenome (GOLD analysis project Ga0118677, IMG submission 86154)
TCTGCGGTCCCCAAGAAGCACCCAAAGGCAAAAGGCTCTGAGTTCCCCCATACAGGTTTGTATGTCCATATAAAAAGCAAAGATCGAAAGAGTGAGTTAAAGGCAAAGCTAGAAACTATAAGTCTTCCAAAGCTCAAAGCCCGCCTGAAAGAAGTAAATGCCCTGTGGATCGAATCGAATCGGGATCCAAAATACGCCGATCTCTCCAAAATGCTCCAACTTGAAAATGACTGGCTTGGTGAAGTTGTGAGAGAAAAGAAGGATGCAGTATGGTTGGCAAAGCGCGAGGCTGCACAGGCGCGGCTGGATGCAGAGACCCCAGAGCAAAGGGCCGAGAGGGAAGCGAAAAGGAAAGCGGCAAAGGCAAGGAGTCGCGCCGGTCTGGAGAGAATGCGTGCCGGTGAGATGCTCGGCCGCATACTTGAAAGAAAGGAGCAAGAGGGGATTTCTTGCAACGATCCGTTTACCACAGAGGAGGCACTTGAGTTCAAGAAGAATTACTGGCTCTGTTTTGAAGAACGGGCCAAAGCGAAAGCAGAGGCAGAGGCGCGAGGCGAGGTCTTTGATGAGGACGCATTTGTGCCCCCTGTCACAGTTTCAACCATTCCCCCAAGCGAACAAACTCGACGGGATAACATGTGTGAGTATTTCCAACTGCGAATTGACCAGAAATTTGATCCCCCGCTTGAACCTGGGGAAACCCTTCTCGACCGAGTTTTCAGGCTTGATGCCGACAAAAGGGAGAAAAGGGAACAGGCGAAGGCTCGCAGGAAAGGGACTTGATAGAAATCGGATGAATTACCGATGGCCGGTAGAAATCCGTTCTGCACCAGCTCCAGATACACCAAAGGCCAGCGTGGATTCTCCATTGCTGGCCTTTATTATACAAATGGGAACGAGCCCGTGAATAATTTCACTTTTCGTTAAACTTCAGCCCTTCAATAATTGCTTCGTCATATTCCTTGAATCGAGATTCGTCCCCGTAAACATGAGCACATGCCTTGAATATCTTACCATTCTCATCGAAAAGATAGTATTTCTCAATTGTGTAGTATCTATGGCCCCGAGGCTCATCGTAATAGAAGTCAGCTCGCAATCCCTGCATTCCAGAGTCAGTTTTGATTGGTGTGCTGCCCTTGTAACTTGATCGATCATTACCTGATGGGCCTCGTTCAGTAATTCTATCTATTTCAGCATCAATCGCCGCCTGAAGGGTCCTGTCTGCTTTCAGGTACCTTGAAAGGTGGATGCGGCTTGGTAATCCCTTTGCTGGCGGGACTGGTGAATACATCCCAACATCTCCATCTTTGTCTCTTTTATCTTTAACTGTCCACCCTTCGGGAACAGAAAGAATGATCTTGCTGTCAGGAAGGCTCAGAAATGCAGGCTCTGATACAGTTTTTGGGGGATTGGTGCCGGTGGGTAGCTCTTTAACCGTTCCATCATCTTGGACAATTCCAATGCGCCCTGTGTACGCACCCTTGATCTCCGTTCCTGGCGGAAATCCCGTTGTGTGGAGAACCCCGTCTTTGTATTCCACTTTATACGGCACATTTCCAAGGATCGGCCCTGTTCGTGCAGGGTCAGCAGCTCTGGCGCACACAGCTAGTGCAAGACCGGAAAATATTATGGTTAGCAGTTTCATGGGGACAATACAGAAAAGATTTCCCATTCTATTGTCTGCCCTTCACAAAGGCATTTATTGAGTGTCATTATTTCTCAAACGCAAGTTCATTGCTTTTAATGAACTCTTCGCCAGTTGGGGTCTGTATTTTGTAATACACTCGAATGTTAACCTTTCCTTTTGGCAGTGAGCAGAAAACAGGTTTTTCTGGATGCCCCGAATACAACTCAAGATGCGGAACCCTATAGAATTGATCCAAATTAATTGGAATGGGTCCATATCCTCTGCTGTCCATAAGATTTGTTACTTTGCCGCCGTAATCATCAGTCGCATAAACCTGTCCATTGATTTCCAGAACACAACGCGCACCACTCTGGATAATGCCTATATTACTATTAACGTGTTCATTTCTTAAATAGAAGTTGATTTTGTCAGAATCGCCGTTTGTTTCAGGATGCTCGATTGCAATTTCAAGGCCACTGCGCGACTTGGCCCAGTCCCTTGTAATTGGCTGCCCAAATGTTCCAGAGTTGCTGAAGTGATAAGGAGCGTGCTCTTTAGCTGTTCTGGCTCTCGTGAATGTTCCATGTCCACAAACGGAAATGCTGACATCGCATGCACTGGAATTGTAACTCATCAAAATGTCATTCGCATAGTTCACATCATACACGCTGGAGAGCGGGTGTTTTGGCGGGGAATATGTAAAATGCTCTGAGTTAATGAGGTCTTTATATTCTTGCTTGTTGTTTAAATATTCCATCCCAAGTATTTCATTGAGATTTTCTGGGTAATGCATGTCGTGGTCAACAAGATATCCAAAAAGCGTTTGCCAGACTTGTTCCATGTAACGACATTGCGGGGGATGTGGATTAAAACAAGGGTCTACAATGCTTAACTGAGATAGCCCATAAATAATTGCGACAAGAATTAGAAGCTGGACTATTGCTGGCCAACGGCGCAATGCTTTCAGAACAAAATATAGTGCGATTAGTAGGATCGCAATAATCGCAAACAATTTGAAACCTATCATCATCTTGGCGTCACAACGTCATTGCTGCGGCACAGGCTCCACAATCACCGGCTGGCTCTGAAAGATGGTCGTCTTCTCAGGTGGCATGTATAAGATGAAGTCGATCATTCGCAGGCCATGACTCGAAGGGGAAAGCTCCATTGGATCTGATCTGGAAACATCGGCAGGCACAAGATCCTCCTTTTTGATAATGATGTCCGTGTGAACAGGTGGGAAAAATAGTTGAAGTCCATCCCCATTGGATTTGATAGCTGGCTTCACATGGTCTCCTTGCGGCAGAAAAGTCATGTTCTGTGGATCTACAAGCGTCAGAGAGATTGCTTTTCCAGATTGCTGGGCTTCTGCTCTGGAATACTCATCTCTGACATCGAAACTCTTCGTCCACCAGTCGCTGTTGTGGAACTGAAAGATCAGGAATTTGCCGCCTTGGTCAGACGATATACGAACAATCGTGTAGGGTGGTGAACTGGAGCCGGTGGGAATCGGCGTGGTAACAACCTCCTCTATATCGTAATCCTTTATCCGCCCGAACTTGAATTGCGCATTTTTCAAGTAGGCTGCGACTAATCGTGAAACTGATGTGTCTGCCGGTAGTTGTAAGGAAAACCCGAATCCATTTTGCCATAATGGATTCTCAGAAAGAACTTCGACCAGCAACGGGATAGCATTAACGACCGGCCATTCGTCATCGTCAAGTCGAGCACGTATCCATTGTTGCAAAGCGATATTTCCGGTGTCGTTGAGTAATGTGTATTGACTGGCATTGCCCCAGAGCACGGAAATAAATCCGCCCCTATTCAAAACGATGTAGCCGACTTGATCATTCATTTTAATTCTTATCGCTGCAACTGCAACGTCGGTTACACAATAGCACCCCCAGTTTTGGTTTGCCGGATTCAGCAACAAGTCTTCCAGGTCATGGTATGCTGATTCTGATAAGGGCTTCCCGTTTTTGCTGAGTGCATCAAATCGCCGCATGACTGACTCAATAAACTGCTTCTCTGTTCCCTTGTTATATTTTGGCTGCGGAGGTCGTTCCTTCAATGGAATGACCATGCAATCCTTCGCGTCTTTTATCGCCGTGATTGTTTCTTCGGAAAACCGTGTTCTAAATGGATTGTGCGAGTAATCAAGGGTCGTATAATCGGTTGCACCGACCGATATTGATGCGCCAAAGGCTGCGAGGATGAAAAAGAGAAGAAGTGTTTTCATTGCTGAATTGTGGGAGACTTCGTACCTTGTTGGGCTTTTCACTCGCCGAACAGCTCCTTCTCTGTGATTTCCCTTGATGACTTTTGGACATATTGCTTGCCGTCCCACGAGTAAATAAACTCGAATAGCCCTCCACGCCCATTCGGCGCCAATCCCTTGAAGTCGTGCCATTGTCCGTGCTTTTCGGGCAAAACTTCAAAGTCGTGATGGCTGCCGTCAACCTCGTCGCAAAGCAAAATCCAGCCTTTCTGAGTCTTCGTGAACAAGGCATACATCATTCCTCGGCCATAGCCGCTTACACCAAGGAAGACTTCATTGATGTGGTCGTCGTTTAAGTCCGCGACGTGCTCCTTGGGCCAAAAGTAGCCTTGCAAACCTCCTTCTTTATGCCACGCCTTCAGAGATTCATAGGTGATCAGCTCGGGATGCTGCCAGCTTTTGGTATCGTCTGCGGACCAACAGGTGGAAGCGAAAAACAGAACGAGTAAAGCGAATGATTTCATGGTCTGGGCGTCACAGGGCCAACCCCCACCGTGAATGGGCAACTGCGGGCCTGCATCTGGCTGGTATGCTGTTAGATATCATGGTAACTACTTCTTGGATTCCTGTATCTCATATCTGACGCGCTTCTGGTCAACAATCTTGGCTGTCCCGCCTTTTGAACAATGAACGATAAAACGGTAATCAGCAATCAAGTGGCGCTTGTCCTTCAACTCCGCCTCCCCGCCAGTGGAAACCTCCAGATCGGATTGATTGAGCCACCGCACTGCATCTGGCTGGTATGCTCCACACCAATACATGATGAGGCGAGCAACTTCCGTCGGCAGCAACCGAGAAATCGCGTCCTGACCGTGTGAAGTATGGGTCCTGGGGTCCTCGATATTGCGATTCTGGAGTTGTTCAGGCAACCGCACCGCCGCCCAGCCGTGATTCACCAAATGCCAGACACTGAGACAGCATGTGGCATGACTGAAATCTTCATTGATGGCAACAAAGCGACTATCGGGGCTCCACAATACTTCAATTCCGCGTGCTTCTGGGTCGTATGAGCCGACTACATGGTTGCTCGCCTCACGAAGCTCCACCCTGACCAGCCCGCCTGAGTATCTTTCTCGTTCGGCACTCGGCGCGGTAGAAATCCAAAAAGACCGGTTGGGAGAAAGCCATGACTTTTGATCTCCATCTCCAGCGAACGATATGGGCGTGGCGCAAATGCAGAAGAATAAACCTAGGCGTGTAGTTACGGGCCTCATCTTTAGACGTTGGGTTTATCAAACCACCATTTTGTGAAAGCAATTACAAAGCCAACGATTCCGACTATGAAGAATAACCCCATCACAGTTTGTGCTTCCATAGGCAAACTCGTTCGTGGAGTGCACCAAATGACAGTGGTTGGATCAAATGTAAAATAAATAGTGGCAGCAATAATCCAACACAGAATACTTATATAGATTCCACCAATAGCACTTGAAGGAGGTTTTGACATATTGGTATTCTAGGTTTCTAATTTTCTATCCAAACGCCACTCACGCCGTTATTGTAACCTGAAAACCGATTTGCCAGCAGGGTCGGTCTGACCTGCCACTGGTGAATATCTACCGTCAGCCTCGCGATGGAGAAACATCAAGTAGCGGGTGGATAGCTTTGGATCGAAAGAGGCGAGGTGTGGCGCATTTATCATCATCCGTTTTGGATCTGCAAGCCGGTAATGGTGGAGAACAACTTTCTTCAACTCCCTGTCACCCCTCATAACCGCAAAAACATCAAACTCTGTGGACAAACCAATAACATGAACATTCGCGCACTCTGGAAGGACAGCTTCCTCTGTTGTCTCCTGCGTCGAGATTGGCTTGGCAATGACAACAAGGTCTGCTTTGTCGCAAAGTTCTTGGTCAGTCCAATACCTGCTTATCCGAGCCTCTGCGAGAATTGCCGTTGCGAGTATCAGAAAACTTGTGACGATTGATCTCATGTTCCTTATGCTCTACGGCTGCTTGTCTGCCGAGAGCATTTCAATTTGATCCATTAAATCAGGGTATTTGGATTTGGTCTCTTTTAGAAAATAAGAAAGCTGCAGATTTAATTGTTTTGCAGTATCCCCAAAGAAGCGTTGTTTGCTATATATGTCGCTTTGTATGGCAGATTGCTCTTGCGCCTTTCGAAGAGCCTTTCTGGCGTCGTCACTAGATTTATCCGTGCCACCAATAGAGACACTGTAGATCCCGCCTGGTTCACCCTTAAAATCTGGAATAATCTCCTGGTTAAGGCGCTTCATAAACGAGATCACCATTGCCACATATCGAACGCGGTCATCACCCGATACATGCAGGCGATTTGCCGTTCCAAGCAACCTTTCTAATGCATCTGCCTGCACTTTCCAAAGGCGATAATAACAATCTTTGGAGAGTGCGATATTCTGCGGATTTGACTTTTCCAGTAGGGGCAGCACAAGCTCTTCAAGCAACGGCATAGCATAGGGACTTTTGACCATCGGCTCGGCATCTTGGATCAGGTAGCCATAATCGATGCAATATTGAGGAATGTTGTTCGGCCACAGCTTTGAGGTTCTCGCAACTCGATGCTGTAAAATATTCCGATGATATGATCGAAGGTCTTTACTCTCGGATGATTCTTCTGCTCGTAGTAGGGTGGCAGGAAGCAAAAACACAGCAATAAGCGTGGATACGAGCTTCATTGCTTATCTCTTGGATTCCAGTATCTCATACAGAATAATAAACTGAGGCAGGCAATCATGGCTCCTTTGGAGGTGTGATGCTTATCAGATTTAGAAATGTCGCCGTGTCATCAAGTCCCAAAGTAACCTCACAGGAATAGAAATCTTGGAAATTGTCCGACCCTTCTTTGTAGGCATTGAATATCAACTTCAACTGTAAATCGTTCCTATTCCACTTTGATATTTTTGAGAAACAGGTATTTGCGGTTCTAGTGGCGTTGACCCGCCCAAGAGCATTCACCGCGTAATCGGGAAGGCTCAGCTTGTGGATCTTACCATCAACCAGACTAAAAACCTCAATATGACCAAAGCGCCGACCATCGCTCACATCTATTGCCACGACAGGCAGAGTTGGATGCCACAAGGAAATCCCTTCAAATCCATGAGGAATGTCGTATCGGCCTGGAAGTTCAGAAACCTTGGCTCCCGTTTTTGCATCGAAGAGCGCAATGCCGAAAGAATTGGCGATTTCCGAATCTTTCAGTACAAAAGGACGTATTTCATATCTGCCATCAAATGACTTGTTGATGACTGCAGGAAGGCGGTCCTCATTGCTGGCAATTTGCATTATATGCTTTAATAGCTTTCCTCGCAATGCCATCACTTGCTTGCGTAAAGCGTCCTGTTCATGTTGGAAATAAAAGCACTCAAAGATTGTTGGACTCGTATACTTAGTTCTGATTCCGATAATATGCTTATCACCTTCTGTTGTAGAATAGACTTTCGGGATGAGTGAATTTCCGGTAAAGCATCGCTTCTCATACTGCGCTTCCAAAAAGCCCGACGTTCCAGATGCAAGAACTGGCACTACTGGCATAGCGATGCGATCAGCTGATGTCTGGACATATCCATGTGATCTCAGTAGTTCAGATAATTCGGACATATGGAGGAATGGATCAATATCTTTCTTCTGGTTTTCTTGCGTGGCGTCCGAGCCTTGGAAATAAGCACCGCCTTCACCATATCCGTATCTCGGCCAAACAAATATAAGTATCGCAAGGCCACAAATGGCGATAACTGTGATGATTCCATTTCGCATGCTCATTGCCAGCTTGCGCAATCATCCCCATTGCCGTGTTCGTCTATCTTGTTCCTGCCGAATGAGTATGCCCATGCACCTGATGGTTTGGACAGGTCGTAAACATAGGGCGTGCCCCAAGGGTCAAGAAAGATGCCGTCCTTTGTTGTGTGCTTGGGATCGACTTCAATAAAAACAATTTTGCGGGGATTGTCGCCCTCCAGGGCTTTTAATTGTGCAAGTTGGCTTCCTTCGGGTGGTTTGCCATACTCCGTGGTGTATGCCTTGGCGGCAACGACAAGTTGGGTGACATCATTCTTGGCCTGCACTCTTCCACCGGTAGTGATTACGCCGACTTGTGCGGGTGGAAAGATAAGATTCAACACAAGCCCGCATAGGAGAAGGCAAAGCAGGCCAACCACCAGAGTCTTGATGACCTTCATATCATCGCCCGTCAGTGCAATTTGTTTTCGACATGATTCGTCCCTCCCGCACTATCCGGCATGCGGTCTTTCGGTGTGAAGAAGTCCCCTTGCTTTTTCCAGAATGGGTTTTCTTCGATCTCTTTCATTCCCTCTTTGTTCAGCTTATCCAAGACTTGAAGGTCTCTCGTGAAATCTGGCGGTTTGTCCATTCTCTCGACGCTTATCTGTAAGCCTTTGTATATCTCTTGACGGTCATACTCTTTTTCAAGGGTAGTTCTAAGGTCGGAGGGAGATAGCCCCTCAGCTTTAATCTTGCCTATAAACGGCATGTTCACGAAACCGTCAGACCAGACAGAGTAACATCCATCAAGGTGATCATTTTTGTTGGTAAAAGTGATCGTGACATAATTCCCTGGCTTCAAGCATTCGTTTTGTTCAGCGGCAATGGCTGAGCAGACAATTAAGCCGATTACCATTGTCGCCATGAGGAAGCGATTCATACTGTTGACCGGATGGATTGGGAGTCGCGCGCGAATCTATTGCTCATTGTAGAAATGATTGCTGCCATCCGCCAAAGGCTGGTAAATGATCCAGTTCTCTCCTGTGGGATAGGCGCGATTCTCACACAGAATATCGTCACCGTGCGCCGGTTTTATACAGATTGCCCACGGCTTCACCCATACCTGTTTGGCTTTGAGTGTGGCAAGACTGGCAGGAATCGCCTTGAGAATAATTGGCTCGGCAGTGTTGCGATCAACTTTTGAGGTCGATTGTCTCGCTACATCAATGATTGCCGTCTGCATTATCGGGTTTGAAAGCTTGGCGTGCAACTGGGCCTGCCGGATCAATGGAACGCCAAAGAATACTGAAACTACGATAAGGCAGGCCAGTATTGCTAAGATGAGAAATGTTCTCATATCCCCAAACGGCCGCATTGAAAAAGACATTCGCCAAGCAGAAAGCGATTCTCCAAGTCAGTTGGATTGTGTTGAGCCCGCGAGCCCGCTTCGCTCAACTCAGGGTCTGTCGGGTTTTTGATCACAGCTCGCTGGCGCTGGTCCATTCGGAGCACTCATCCCTTGCTTTCGATAGACTATATTGTCAGGGTTTCTTTAATGGCTCGATAAGCACAGTTGCCAGATCTGGGGACTCGACGCGGAGTTCTTTAATCTTCTGATCATATATATTTTTGTTGAAAATACTTACTTGTAGTTCAACTCCCATGATTCTATTTCCATATTCTCCAGTTTTTTTAGAAACACTACTTATACTAATGCCTTCGGAGCTTGAATATAGTTTTTTTGCTTGAGCACCCAAATCTGCGGAATCAATATCCTCCTGTGTGTAATAGCCAGTAAAATAAACCGAGATCCTGCGATCCAGGTAATAAAAACCTCCACGAAAGAACTTAAAACGGTTGGAGATCTTGCCTTCCTTTACAATAATTTCTTCTTCTGGGTAGCCTTCGACTACGCAAGATTGTTTCACTACGTTCTCGGCGCCATATTTTTTCTGTGCCGCTGCATACAGTTCTTCTGGAGAAGTGCCCCATTTGAAGTCGCCGTATCCATCTGAAAGGTCAATCGGTGACGCTTGTATTGATGCCAGTGATAGTAACAATGCCAGGGCTAGCGTGTAACGGTGTAGTATTATGGGGTTCATATAATTGGTTATAAGTCAGGGCTTCTTGCGGAATGTTCCACTCCGCCCGTCATCAAAGTGATCGCGCGGGCTTTCCTTGCGGGTTCTGGTCACGCCGAAATAAATCACGTAAATCCATGACAATACTGCAGCGATAATCGCCCAAAAGATTGATTTGTTTCTTTCCCATGAGCAAACCACGGCAATGATCGAGCCGATTCCCACTCCTGTTTGGGTTACGGTCTGTGTGGTGTTCAATGCTTCGGCGATGATCATGGTGGTAGATGAGAGGGGTTGAGTGAATTATGGGCTGACTGTTCTACTCGCTGAAATCGGATTGGCAGGAGACTCGTTATTATGGTTTGTTCGTGGCGGGCTCACCGCCAGTAATCCGCCGTCTTATCACCTGGCGACTCGTATTGTCTCGCTCCTCGACCGATGCCTTTCCTGCCATGTCCACGAGGATCACTTTGATTTTTTCAACTATCGGCTTGCCCTCTGCGTCCAATTGCAGCGGTTTTGGTGGCTCGAAGCGGGCGACGTATACTTGTTCTGGGTTCGTTTCTGTCCCTGGTTGCAATGTCAGGGACCGGATATAGAACTCTTGCCCAAGTGCCAGCGACTGGAGGCAATCTTGTGCCTTTGTCGCCGCTTCAACGATCCCCAATTGGGGACTGGACGCATGGACAAATGAGGAAAGCGCGAGGGTAGCGAACAGGAGTAATCGTGGGCGTTTCATTTGGTAACGGCTGTGTTTGGTGGATTGAGGACGGTTTGAGATCCCCTGAGCATCGCATCTGCGAGCGGTCGTGGGTCTGAGGCTGTGTTGGTGTCCTGTGAAAGTATCGCTGCGATTGCTGGCGGTGGGTTCTCGTTCGCGATCAGGGAATAATATCCCTTGATCATTCTGGCATTTGCCGTTGCCGTCGGGTGATGGAATGTGCGCTCGGCAGTCCCTGACATAGCTATGCGTGCTTCGAGAAGTTGTTTGAGGTCGTCATCTCGCTTTTCCTTGAGCAAAGCAAGGTTTACAACCGCTTCCGTTGTCTGGATATGCAGGCCGTCCACAAAGAGCTGTTCGGGGCCGGTCTTTGCGAGATAAAGCATCCAACCAAATCCGGCTGAAAAACCGATTATCAGAGCAATGATGATAATCGCGATGAATTTGAAGCGTGAGATATCGGGCATAGCAGGAAGTTGTTTAGCAAAGAAGTAGCACGAATTATCGCAATCTGATGTCTCCCTTGAATATCACGAGGATCAGGACTATATCAATCGCTCCAATCACGGCGGTATATCCAGCGGGATGCCACTGAAACACAGCAAACAGGACAAATCCAGCAACTGCAACCAGACACGCGAGAAAAATATGCCGCCAGCGCAATTCGCCCAGCCAAAGCCCAGCCACGAAAAGGGCTATCATACATAGGAGAGCAAGTAGCATTGTGTCTTTTGACGGCGTGCCCCACTGCCGCTGCACCCTTTCCCGTTCTGCATTTTACCTTGTCTGCGGTCGTGGACGACCATTGCTCATTAAACCCGATTCTAGATTCGCAAACCGCTCCCATACCCAGTCTCTAGTATTATTCCATGGTAGTGAATAGTCGTTCCCTTGTCGGAAAGCGATCTCTTCCTGAATAATTTGTCTTGTGAGAGAGATGCACCAATCAAGCGCATACTGTGCTTCGTCACGCAATATCTCATCCTCTCTTCCATAATTTACCGAGTCGCACGCGCGGTCCCACCACTTCCGAATTCGACGAAATTCTTCTGCGACAGCTTCCTTTTGGAAGGGCTGGTTCTCCAGCAGGCCGTGATGCAAGACATAGACAGCCTCATCATGCTGCCTCTTTTCTTCGAGATGTTCGGCGTAGTGCTCATCACAAAGCCCAGCGAATCTCCCTTCCTTGTCGCATCGAGAATGTCGGCAATGAGGAATCTTTTTACTCATGGCTTCTCATTCAGTGGCAAAGACACAAGGAGAAGATCAAAATCACTGCCAATTCGAGAAACCTCATTCCAGGTGAGTTCAAAATCATACATATGACGCTCTAGCCGAAGATCTGGCGATAGTCGGATATCAGCCATGACTCGATCTCCGGTTCTGGAAATGAATGTGATGTCCAAGGAAGGCATCAATACGCTGAGGGAGACAACCCCGTCATCCTCTCTCCGCAGGAATCGCTTCAATTTATTTCGGAAGATGACCAGATCAGCAAAGGGAATGCATAGTCGCTCCGCTGTGGTTTCTGAAAAAGGCGTTCTTACCTTTGCAGTGATCGCAATCGGATCTCTCAGCTTGGGCGCTGTGGGGAATGAATACTTTAATGGCGCAAATGAGAGCTGAAGGCCACCGATGGTGATTATGGTATTCATGGTATGAATGTCGATTGTGAAACTGGATCACCCTGTTTCTGATCCGATTGGCTGCCCTGCTCATCGCTATTTTGGGAGATATATTCAGGGGTTGCTCTAAATCCTCTAATTAAAAAGATTGCCAGCCAGTATGCGATGAAACCAATGAGGATCGGGACGCCTCCACTCTGTAGGAACTGATCAGATACAGTCAATTTATCGCAATCCAATGAATGTCGAAGAAATCCTCTTGCAGCCACAAATGAAAAGACAGCCATAAGCCCAACGGCGGATTTGCGACTGAAAAAAGATGCCGTCCGATATTCTGGCAGAAAGCAACCAACAATGAAAAACGCAAGGGCTCCAATGGCGTAGCTAGGCGCATATTCCAACTCCCTTGCATGTGGAATCAGGCTTAAACTGCCCAACCATATTATGAGCCCTGCGACGATTAAGATCGCGCTGCCGAGTTTATTGTGAATGACGGGTTTCATTATTTTGTTGCCGCACGATGATCAGTGCCAACAATGCACCGACCAATGGAAGGAACCAAACCAGTATCAACCACAAAGGGACTGCCGCCCCTGTTCGGTTGCGCACAACTCGAAGTGTGGCCCATATTGCTGGCACCAGAAATATGATCGCTTGAAAAGCGAACTTATGCAGGTCAACGCCAAATCTCGAAAGAAAGTCCATGCCGGTATTACTCATTCTTGGGTTCGTCGTTCAACCCCAGCCCATTTTCTGCTACTACAGGTGCATTGTCGAACTGTGCCAATAATGCTTGCGCTTGTTCTGCCTGCTCTTCTGGAAGCTGCAATCTTATCGGGACAAGGTTGGGTGCTCCAACCCATGCTCGCGCATTCTCATCTGCCAATATCGAATCAATCTCGTTGTCGCTGAGAAACGATTGCACAAGTCCAGCTTCAATTTGATTTGCGAATTCACGTATAGTGATCATAGATTTGTCTGGTTCTTGCGGTTCAAGATGTGCCTATTACCATTTTTCAATACACAAGGTTGGCTCCGAAATCAGGGATGTTGCCCGCCTTTACTGAGGCAATCCAATCATCAAGCTTTCCGTTGTGCATTTTCCAAAATGTCTTGCACGCTGTGAAGTAGTTGATCACGGCCTCTGTCTCTTTCTTCTCAAGTAAGTCCTTTGCCAGCGATACATTGGGTCCAAAGCTGTCCATTTGTGGAGAGCCAGGCGATTTTGCTTCTTCAGACAAGTATGATTTAGCTGCCTCAATATTTCCATCCCGGACAGCAATTCTGCCAAGAACCAAATTGGCATCTTGAATCGCATTCCCATAATTCCAGTTCTTCGTGTATTTTGGAGCCAGCGTTGCTAACTCGGTAGCATAGTTCTTCGCGTCCGAGATATGGCCTTTATTAAATTCTTCTTTTGCCGCAGCTCCAAGGTAATAAAACCGTTCCTCCTCTGTTTTTGCTGTCATCAAGGCGGCAGTGCCATGCGCTTTACTCGCCGTTCTTGAAATCAGCGCCTTTGCAAGATTCGGAATGGCATCTGGCGCAACTTTTACAGTGATGAGGAGCACAACTGGCAGTGCGATGACACCAGCAATGAATGCAGCAATGTGGGTTAGTGTATATACTATGGTTTTCATATTCTTATTGTTTGTTGAATTTGTCCTTCAATTCCTGTTCGCTCAACACCCCATCATCGCCACGGGGCGCAACAAACCAGTAGAGGATGACCCCAAGGATATTCAGCGTGCAGAGAACGATGGTCCAGATGATCTTGTCTGTGTCGGAGTAATCGGTTCTTCGAAGGTGAGAAACAAGCGCGAGGATCCAAATGATGAATCCAAGAGCGCCTACTGTGTAAATGAGAGTGATGCCCGAGTCGTTCATATTCTCATGCCTGAGTAAGCTGCTCTACTCTTTGCGGACGCGCTTGAAAGCTGCAATCACCTCACCCGATCTGCCGTTTTCAAGGTTCGTTGTGAAAATTGAGACCAACTCCCAGCCCTCACTTCCAAGGCGATTCAGAAAGTCATCAAATACAGTCGAATCAAGGCTTGGTTTACTCCACCCACTTGTAAATGGGGTATGGATTGTTTTGTATTCCCAGTTTGGCATAGTTTATTGTTTTTTGTCAACCCAACGCAGAAAATGTAACCTTGATGTCGGGAACACATGTGTGAAAACGTTCACTTTCCTATCTGTGGTGTTAAAATGATAAACCAGCTCAACATAGTCAGGAAAAAGCCTGACATATGGGGCACAATCCCATAAGTCGCCATATTCGTTTTTTGGATCAGGCTTGAAATCAGGCGGTGCTTTCTCTGCATGAACATCACGAATGTCACCTGGACTTGGCTCATAGATGATAAATTTTACTGGACCTTCCAAGGTTGGACGTGGCGAGCAGCCTGACGCTAGTATAAGAAGCAGGAAAATGATAGTATATTTAGATTTCATATTCTGGATAAAACCAACCTCAAGAACTCGCCCGCAACATTTTTGATGTGTGAGCTTGCTGCCTTGCATCTCGGCGCGGGTGATATTTTGTTTCAGCTAGCGCCCGTGAACTAAGCGATCCGAGAAATGAACCGGCTCCCGCGAATGCGGAAAAGTCGGCACTCCCGAGGATTTCCTCCAGTGATGTGTTAGCGGGTAACATCATTGCAACCATGTTTTAAATCTTTCGATTACAAAAATGAATGCTGATGCAATTATATAAATCCAGAATAATATTCTACCAACCTTTTTAACTGCCGGATTTGTGTTCTTTAAATACCATGCAACTAGATAATATATTAAAAAGATTGCCGCCCAGTTAATAAATATAGCAGACGTCCACAATGTTAGAGTGAGTGGCTGTGATTGAGGGCCATAAAAGAGATATAAAATATAGTAAAGCAAGTTTATTCCAATCACATTTAGAATCAACATTACTAGCGCCAACACTCCTTTTATTGTCGGTGCTCCTATAATCATTCCATCATCTCCACTTAATAAAAATACAAAGCTAAACAACGGAATTAGCGTTATAATAGCAATCGCCTTGATGGAGAGGTTCTTGTTCGATGGAGTATTCATGTTCGTGGTGTAATCCCCCTAACCATTGATTATCAGGTTGATTTGACCTGAAATGAGATAAAAAAAGGAAGTGAAGAGTAAGAACAAAGCGGGGGAAAACAAGACAGGAACATTCATGGTGCGCAGCTAACCAGTTTGTTTTACGAATTGTGCCTTTGATTCATCGGTATTAATAGTGAGAAACGTGCAGACTCCAAGGAATGTGCCGTATGGAATCCAGACAACATTGTAGGCAGCCATGATGTTGATAAAAATGCGATACCTTTTTTTCTGGATGCAGCGACCTGCATACGCGGTCAAGCCACACAACCCCCATGCGACAACTGTGACGGCAAGCATGACCCCAGAAAAAACGCGAAATACCATTGCTGGCGGCGCATCAGCACGGCTCACTGGTTTGGCATTTGTTTCTGGAACTGCCTGATGAGTAGCTGCATCGTGTTGGGTCTGCGTTCTCTGTGTCGAGTTCCATGCAGAGGTCGGCATAAATGAGAATGCACCGAACATCACTGCATATAAAAGGAAAATCATTGAAATGAACATTCCCTTCCCAGCAGAAACGTAGTATCCCCAAGCGAGAAGCCTGAGTCTTTCGTTTGTTAAAATGAGCGCTTTGGATTCAATTAATGGTGGTTGTGTCATATTTTGTTGTGTTTCTGGAAGCAAGATATCGTCGAGTTGAGAGAAATATCAGGGCGGCCGGCAGAAGGCCAATGATCGTAAAGACTATTGCCCCCAACCACGAGTCAGAATGCTTAACTGACAACGGGCCGAGTATAAATGCGGAAAGGATACCTGGCAGGCAAATCAGCCAAACGCCGAGGACGACGATCAAACGCGGTTTTCCTTCTGTGGCCGCACGGAAAACATGGCCCTGCGCATAAATCTGCTCAAATGGTGCAGTTGAAGCATAAGAATCCAGTGGTGCTCCGCACTTCTCGCAGAAATGTATGTCCTCAGGATTTGGGTGCAGACAACTGAGGCAAAGCGGCCGGTCGTCCTCGGGATTCATATTTTTACCGCCGCGTTCGGCCATATTCATATTATCTCCATAAAAAGGTCACAAACACAAGCAATGCAGCCAAACTACACCCTATAAAGCTGATTCTGATTCCCCATCGATATGTTGAATGTGATGACTCCGGTAAATCAGATAATCCGACCGTCAAAAATATGCCTTTCCGATAAAGTGGCATCTTCGCTCGGAAAATCAGGACGGCACCAAGAAGAGCAATCGCGATCGATACAGAGAATGCTATAATCCATTCTGGTCCACGCAGGAATAGCAGGGACCCCAACGAGGATACAGCTATAGCCACGACAGCAATCGGTATCCCCGAGGCAAAAAGCAGGTCCGCCGGAAAGTGTCTTATCGATCCCGTGGTATCGCGTGGCTTCATATATTTTTTACCGAACGTCGGCAGTCACCGGCCACGGACCGCTGGCGCGTCAGGTGCCGGGAGCGAAGCGACCAAGCACCTGGCGTGACGGCGGGTAGTGGTTCGGTGGACTGCATGGTTAGGCATTACTGTTTGTGTTCTGCAAGGAAGGCTGGCGCCGCATAAAAGCCATCTTCTGCCGACTTCTTGATCCACTGCAATCCTTCTTCCTTCTTTCCGCCTTCATAAAGCGTCTTTCCGTAATTATATTCTGCTGAAGGTTCGCCGGTGAACGCATCTCGCTTCAGCCAATAGTCTGATTGCTTCTGGTCATACCTGCCGAATGAGTAGTAGCCATACAAATCACCGATTGCTTCCTGATCGCCTTTCTTCGCGAGTGCTTTTTTCTGTTTGAGTTGCTCCGGTGTAAGAAGTGATCCCGCATTCATTGCGGGCACCCCATTCAAAGCAGTGACTTCTTGCTTCGTGCTGCACCCTATGAGCAAGGTGACGAAGCAAGCCACGACAGTTGAACGAGGAAAGTTCATTTTTCTGTGCCTAACGTCCCTCGTCAGGTATCGCTGGCTGGCGCGGCGGGTGGATCGAACGCATCGGGAGCGAAGGCACTCGGCCTGCTCCTCTGCCAGCAGGCCCTGTGCCTGAGCGGTGGCACGTCAAATTGGTGCTCATCGAAACACCCCACGGGCCAGCGATTAACTGCACGAGCTTGTTAGCCCATTTATTATTTCCAACTGGTGACATCATCGTTACGGCCTCCTTCATCAATCTTGTTCTTCCCAAATGAGTATGCCCACGGATAAGTCGCGTTCGATAGATCAAAAGCATATGGCGAGCCCCAGGGATCAACCAATATTCCTTTTTTCGATATATCTTTCGGATTGAGTTCGATAAAGACAATCTTGCGAGGATTATCGTTCTGCAGCACGCGCAATATTGATTTGCTGTCGCCCTTGGGCGGTTCCCCATATTCTTCTTTGTATGCTTTCGCAGCAGTCACAAGTTGAATTACAGTATTCATGGCGTCTGCCTTTGGACTATACCCGAGACCAGGCCCCACTGCAGGAAATAGGAGTGAGATAATAATACCAAGAATGAGGATAAACAGGGCGACCGTCAAAGTGGCTTTCATATTCTTGGCTAACGTCCCTCGTCAGGTATCGTTGGCTGGCGGGGCGCGCGGATCGCAGAGAATGGGAGTGAAGGCACTCGGGATGCTCTTCTGCCAGCATCCCCTGTGCCTGAGCGGTGGAACGTCAAAAGCGTGTTCATCGAAACTGCCCACGGGCCAGCGATTAGCTGGACGAGCTTGTTCGGCCATATCTTTCCGCGAAAACAAAATCCAGACCTCATAGCCTTTCGTCCTCCGATAGCTGAAGAAAACCAGTCTGATGGCTTTTGCTGCTACTCTTAATTATGCCGCCCTTTCCGATTTTCCTAAATTTCTGATACTTGGTGCAAAAATAGAATGTAGCCCCAAGTAATGTGAGCGGAACTATAATGAGTAACCAAGCCGCGCGATCCGATGGATCAGCAACATGCTGGACCGCATGGATAGCGAAAAAGCAAGTGTAGAGAGTTGTAATTAAGGCAACCAAACACGGAATAGTAACCGCTTGGATAACAATTGTCGCATTCATATATTTTTTGCCTCGCCGTGTTCGACTTTGGTTTTCGTTCTCCGCGAGCCTTGGACATATCTCTGCCAGAGCCAACGCGCTGCTATAACAAATCCCGTAATCAATAATGAAGAAATGACCATCATGCATGGAAGGACGATACGAAGCCACTGTCTCCCGACATCGTTTGTTGCATTCCAGTCATCTGTCTCTCTGTATCATTGTGTGGATGCGCTCATATTCTTTGTTGAATTCGTGTCTTGCAAAAGCACTAATTGAATAATACAGAACGAAAAACAGAACGAAAAACACGACTGCGAAAACCAAAAGAGCAATTATTGCGTTTGTTTTTTTAGAATGAGTAAAAATCGCGTGCCGACAGTGTGGACAGACGGTTGCCTCACGACGCACAGGTTCGGCACAGTGCGGGCAGGAGATACGACTGTTGCCCAGTGTGGCGGATTGCGGTTGAGTTGAAAAACCGGTTCATCCGCAAAAAGTGTGCTTAGCCTTATGAAGAGTGAGGATTCTCAAGGAGAGGAATTCGAAATCACGCAGGCCGTAATGCATGCGCTGCATGGCTCCGATTTTGTTGTTGATGCCTTCAAGTTTTCCATTCGAGATCGGATAAACCCAACCGTTAAGAATGGCACTCCGAAATCCACGCAACGTTTTCGCCATGGATGCCAGCAATGGCACCCCGGCTTCTGCGGCTCGGCGACACCAGTCGTCAAAGAACGACGACATTTGAGCGACGTCGGTAAAGCTCCACATCGCCCGCAGCTCCTCTTTGAGGTAGTAGGCCAGGGAAAGCGGCTTATTGAGCTTGAGGGCCTCCTCCAGATCGGGCAGCCGATCCGGGGCGAGATTCTCGCGTCCTCGCAGCAAAAGATACCGGGTGCCTTTGATGGCTCTGCGCCCCATGATGTCGGCCTCGCGTTGGAGGGCGCGGCGCAGTTCATCGATTTTTTCGTTCATCAGTTTGATGACATGAAAGCGGTCGGCGACCAGCAGCGCATAGGGCAGGTTTTTGCGCACTGCGGCGGCATACGCGGCACTCAGGTCTGTCGCCACGGCGCGGATGTCGGCTTTCGCCCGCCGAAGCCGACGGAAGAAGGGCCTCAGGGCGTTCTCGCCTCGGCCTTTGGCGACGTAAAGCACCTGTCCGCTCTCCCAATCAATGACGATGGTGATGAACTTGTGGAGCTTGCCCAAATAGACCTCGTCAATGGCCAGAAACTTCACCTGCTTGAGGTCCACCCCGGCCGCCTCCTTGGTCATGGCTCCTTTCACAATCCGCTTGATGGTATCCCAGCCCAAACCCGTCAGGCCGGCCAGGTCCGTCATGCTCATGATTCGGAAGAGTCCGGCGACGAAACGAGCGAGTCCCAGGGTGTAGGAGCACCCTCGCGGGGCAAAAGGGGGGAGGAGTCGAAAAACTCCCCGCACTCCCGGCACTGGCATCGCGGCACATGGACCACGAAAGTCAACGTTTTCAGTCCGATGGGGACGCCTCGTATCCGTCGCTCCCTCGTGCCGTGCAACGCGATGTGGTCTGCCCCACATTTTGGACAACGGATCGCATCCCTCACCGCCCTGAGATGAATCTCGATCCCGCCATTGACATACTTCGTGCTCTGGTATTCCCAGCCGTCGCCAACCCCAAAAACCCGCTTCAAAAATGTTCTTTCCATCCACCATCATCTACCCTTTTTCCCCTCTATGAGCACACTTTTTGCGGAAGAACCAAAAAATGGGAGCTTTACTACAAGGCTAAAATACGGGGAATTTACTCCAACTGAACGTAAAACAGCTATTGTTTAGCCATGAATTCACGTTGCCCATTGACTTCAAGGCCAAGCAGCCCACCTCTTGTCTTTTTAAATTCTAGTTGTTGTCCAACCCACCTTTTATATTTATCCTGCCAAAAACTAGCATCTGGGGTTATTTCGATTGGTCTGGCGCTTTTTACAACTAAATATATGTCATCATTGCCTGCCGCAGTGATTGCCCCGACGTATTCTACATCAAGAGTTGCCCGCTTGACATTATATCTGGTAAAATGTTTGCCAGGGCCTAGTTCCATTATCATAGAAACCCGCAGGCTGCCGGTGCCTTCTGTAATCCTGAGTTTTGCAGAATGCGTTCTGATCTCAGCTCCCTGCTTAAATGTAATACTCTTGCTAGCATAAGTTCCTTGATAACTGACTGTCGGCGGGGGTGGCGAAGAAGAGACAACATTTTGTTGCGGTTTGTTGGACTGGTCTGAAGCAGCATTTGTTGTATTCGCGTTGGATCTCAACTCACCTAGTGTAATTAGGTTTGCTTTCTCAACATCACTAAACTCAGCTTCAATCTGATCGAAACTCATGCCAGATCGCGGGTGATACCATGAAAATCCTTTGAACATATCACGAACGTCACCTTTTGGAAAATCGGCCCCGTGGCGGGCGAACATTTCATTTATTGCATATGAGATATCTTGCTTGGACAAAGAGTTGATAAAGTGAATGTCTATGCGAGCTTGCCTTGTTTCAGGATATCGTTCGCCCGGGTAAGAATCTCCGCCATCGGTGGCAGAGGTTGGAGACGGTCGAGTCTGCAAGTTTTCCAGAAATGGGATCGATTGAGCTGCAGAATTAGCTGAGGCATAGTTAGTTGTTGATGGGACTGGAATGTTATCCTGGTCGGGAGTTGGATGACCGGTTGCAGTTGAGGTGATTGGCTCTTTGGAATCACGTTGATCCGCAACATTATTGTCAATTAAAACCCAGCCGAGTGGATTGCTATTCTGATCTATTGCATGAACCCACCACTCAGTTATGGGTTCCGCTGCAATGACAATATTATCCTCAGGAGTAATAGCTACAACTTCGTTATTTAGCCTTCCAATGCACTCACCCTCTGCCCGATATTGAAGGCAGTCAAATGAATCACCTTTACGCAGCAAAAACGATCTCTGTTGTCCTGTTGAGTAGTAATCTTTATCAGACAAAAAACAAATTACCCCATAGGAGGTTACTGTAGGCGTAGACGTTCTGGTGACTTTAAAAGTGCCGGGCTTAATTGTGCGAAAAACTGACTGATCAAAATCAAACTTCTTGCCGTGGAAGATTTTTACGTTATTTGCCAACCCTGATTTCACTGATGCTTCACGAAAAACTCTCAAATCAGTTTTAGCGATAAAAACCGGGCGACCCTCTCCGGGCCAAAGCCCTGATTCGAAAGTGTAGTCTTTTGCCGCCACGTTGCCTTTATTCAATTGCTTAATCTTTTGTTGTATCGATGTAGCATTAAACCCGTGATTCACTCCGCTTGTAGACCACAACAACCCGCCAACAACAAACAATGAAACTGCCCCGACAACGGCAACGGCGATCCATTCTCTTGTAAAGGAATTTCGTTTTCTATTTGGCAGCTTTAAATCCAAAGAACCCAGACTTGCTTGTGGCAAGCTACGCAAGGAGGCATGTGCATTTGCACTCTTGGAACCAAATGTGCTCGCAGTTCTTTCACTAAAAACTGCTGAACTTGGATCTTCCGCTAGTCTAATGATAAGAGTATGGTTAAAATCTTTCGCCCACTTCACAACTAGAAAAAGATCAACAACAACCCATACCCAAGCGACAAGTAGACCGACAAAACCAATCAGAACTAGAGTCAAAGGCAAAGATATTATTGTTATCAGTAGAATAACAACTGCGCTTGTTGGTCGATTTAGATAAAATCTATGAGCTCCCCACATTCCCGAGCACAGGCATAGCACAAAAGCTACCCCCTGTGATTTCTTTTGAAGCTCGAATGCCTCTAATTGTTCAAAAAATGTCCTGCGTTGATCCATTTGCACGATGTTTGCGTGGCCGGTCGCTGGAAGTGTCTTCAATACATCGACTTGATGTCATTCAAAACCTTGAGATTGAATTCTTTTGCCCACCCCACGACCAGAAATAGGTCCACAAGAACCCATATTGCAATGATTCCAAGGCTGAAAAATCCGATCAGCACCAACATCAGAGGGTATGATACAATCGTTGTGATAAGCATGACCGTCCCTGTTCCTGATCGACGCAAATAGAATCGATGAGCACCAAATATTCCAAGGATAAAACAGAGTGCCAGTGCAACTCCGGGCGATTTTCTGCGCTCCTCGAATGCTGAAAGAAGTGAATGTTGAAGCTGCTGGTCCATGATGATTACCTCAAACTATCTTGAACTTTTATCGCCAGCATAAGTTTTTTTGTGCTGTGATGGGATTTCAGGCTCAGATGCCAGAGTTCCAGAGCTGCATGCATAGAATCTGCGATTTGCGATTTCTGATTCAAACATGCTCGAAGTTCTAGCAGCTGCGATACAAAATATCGACTCAAAAACCTTGTGGACCTTCATTTTTTGGGCGGTTGAAAATGTCTGAATCTGTGAAATTCACTGGGTTGTTCTGAAAACTCTGAGGTGGACCCCGGAATTCGGGCCAGTTGGTAAGCTATAAAAAGCGGTGGCGTTCGGGTGTGGAAAACCACAACCTGAAAGACCATCGAAAATGAAAGCCAAACGCAGAAGACACGACGCAGTATTCAAATCCCGAGTGGCGC
>Ga0118677_10005283_pt1 | contig 22709 bp, 23 predicted proteins | sample AliMusrvi5mmetaG_FD_86154 | JGI IMG/M metagenome (GOLD analysis project Ga0118677, IMG submission 86154)
CGCGGAGTGAGCGCGGTCTTGAACCAATTTTCCATCCACGATTCTTACCTGAACCATTGCCTGATGCCCGAAGCCAGAGACAAGCCGCCGGAAAAGCCCAAGGTCCTCGATTTGATTGAAGACCCGTCCCGTCCCTCGCGCCGTGAACGGCAGCGGCAGGAGGCCGCGCAGAAGGTCCCGGTCCCGGCCCCCGCCGCCAAGCTGCCTACGATCGAGGACAAGAAGAAGGACGCGCTCGATCTGTTTGACGACAGCAACAAGACCTCGGGAATCCGCAAGACCGCGCGTTCGGGCACAAACGTGATGCCGACCATCTCTCGGCTGTTAGAAGAGAAGGAACCCGAGTTGGTGCCGGCCCCGGCCCCGGCACCCGCGCCATTGGTCGCTGCCAAGCCCGTTACCGACGAGCCCGAGGACCCGGAGATCGACGAGGAGACTCCGGCCAACGTGATCAGCATCAAGCCGCCGATCCTGGTCAGCGAATTGGCCGAACGAATGGGCCTCAAGTCGTTCCAGATCATGGCCGACCTGATCCAGTTGCAGGTCTTCGTCGCGCCAACAGCACCAATCGAGGCCGACATTGCGGCCAAGGTCTGTGAAAAGCACGGCTTCATCTTCGAGCGCGAAAAACGCGAAAAGGGCGCCGGCGTCCACAAGGTCGAGGAAATCGCCGTCGAACCGGAACCCCAGCCGTCCGCCGAGGAAGAACTCAAACTGCGCGCCCCCATCATCACCTTCATGGGCCACGTCGATCACGGCAAAACCTCCTTGCTCGACTTCATCCGCAAGGCCCGCGTCGCGGCCGGCGAGGCCGGCGGCATCACCCAACACATCGGTGCCTATCAGGTCACCCACGAAGGCAAGCCGATCACCTTCATCGACACCCCGGGCCACGCGATCTTCACGGAAATGCGCGCCCGTGGCGCCGACGTCACCGACATCGTGGTGTTGGTGGTGGCGGCCGACGACGGGGTAATGCCGCAAACGCTGGAAGCGATCCAACACGCCAAGGCGGCAGGCAAAACCATCATCGTGGCGATCAACAAGTCCGACTTGCCCGCCGCCAACCCGATGCGCGTGAAGTCGCAGCTCGCCGACCGCGGATTGCAAACCACCGACTACGGCGGCGACACGGAATTCGTGGAAGTTTCGGCCATCACCGGCCGCGGGATGGAGTCCCTGTTGGAGTTGATGGCCTTGCAGGCCGAAGTGCTCGAATTGCGCTCGAATCCGGCGGCCAACGCCCGCGCCGCGGTGATCGAGGCCAAGATGCAGCCGGGTCGCGGGCCCGCTGCCACCGTGATCGTCGATGAAGGCACCCTCAAGATCGGCATGCCCTTCATCTGCGGGGCGCTCTCCGGCAAAGTGCGCTCCTTGGTCGATGACCGCGGCAACCCGCTCAAACAAGCCGGCCCCGGCACCCCGGTCGAGGTCTTGGGCTTCGAGGAATTGCCGAATGTCGGCGACGCCTTGGTCGAGATGGAAAGCGAGCGCGCGGCCAAGAAACTCGCCGAGGACCGCCAGCGCGAGCAACGCGCCGAGCGCCTCCATTCGCCCTCCAAGGTGCGGCTCGACACTTTGTTCACCCAGGTCATCGAAGGCGGTGGCAAGGCCCGCCTCAACCTGATCCTCAAGTGCGACGTGCAAGGGTCCGTCGAAGCCATCCGCAATGCCATCCTCGAAATCAAGTCCGAGAAGGTGGAGGCCAATTTCCTTCATGCCGCCGCCGGCCCGATCAGCGAATCCGACGTGCTGCTGGCCGATTCCGCCGACGCCGTGGTGGTCGGCTTCAACGTCAAGGTCGAGGGCAAGGCGGTCAAACTCGCCAAAGCCACCGGCGTGCAGGTCAAGCTCTACTCGATCGTCTATGAATTGATCGACCAGGTGCGCGACGCGATGCTCGGGCTGCTCAAGCCGGAGATGCGCGAAACGATCATCGGCCATGCCGAGGTCAAGCAGGTGTTCCGCCTGGCCAAGGGCCGCGCCGCCGGGTGCTACGTCAAGGACGGCAAGGTCAGCCGCACCGCCCATGCCCGCGTGCTGCGCGACGGACAACCGGTGTTCGACGGCAAGATGTCCACCCTCCGCCGCTTCCAAGACGAGGTGGACGAGGTCAAGCAGGGCATCGAGTGCGGCATCCGCCTCGGCGAGTTCAACGAATACGAGGCCGGCGACCTGATCGAGTGCTATTTGTTGGAGAAGATGCAGGTTACCTTGTGAGGATGGCCCGCAAGCCGGTGGCACGCGGCAGCCGGCAAGTCGCGCGGGCCGGATCGCGAAGGGAAACAGGGAGCACAATTGCCAGACACACCACATGAGTCACCGCCTCGACAGGGTCAACGAATTGCTCAAGCGTGAAATCAGCACGGTGGTCCAGCGTGACTACGAGTGGCATGGTCTGTTAGTCACGGTCAACGAGGTGGAGGTCACCCAGGATCTCAAGGAAGCCAAGGTCTGGATCAGCGTGCTTGGCGGCAGGGCCGAACCGGTCCTCGAAAAGCTCAACCACGAGCACGGCCACGTCCAGTCGCGGGTGATGAAGCGCGTGGTGCTCAAGTCCACCCCGATCCTGAGTTTCCGCCACGACGCCTCGGCCGAACGCGGTGTCGGCATCGTCAATCTGCTCGATGAAGTCGCCAAGCTGCCCAAGGCAGCCGATGGCGAAGACAGCCCGTAGCCTGCGGTCCACGACCGTCGGCGCCAAGCCAATGAGCAAGGCCGGCCCCCTGTCGCGGGCGGTGGCTGTTTGGCGAGCAGGTAGCGGAGCATGCGGATTTGGGCGCCGAATTCCCTTGGCACTGCGGGGTGTTTGACTATGCTCGCTCCTTGATATCACCCGGCGTCCAAGGGACGTTATGACCCCTCACCCCACCCGATTTCCAAACGAATGAAAACCACCGCCACCATTCTAACATCCATGCTTCTCGCCACCCTCGGCGTGGAAGCGAAGCCCCTCAAGGTCTTCATCCTCGCCGGCCAGTCAAACATGGAGGGCCACGCGCGCATCGAGACCTTCGACTACATCGGTGACGACCCCGCCACCGCGCCGCTGCTCAAGAAGATGCGCGGCCCGGACGGCAAGCCCGCCGTCGCCGACCACGTGTGGATCTCCTATCTGACCGGCCATTACGAGGGCAACGCCAATGGCGAGGGCACCGGCAAACTCACCGCGGGATTCGGCGCCAGGGGCTCCAATCCCACCCAGGCCGGCGGCGAGATCGGCCCCGAGTTCACCTTCGGCCTGGCCATGGATGCCGCGCTCAAGGAGCCGGTCCTCCTCATCAAGACCGCGTGGGGCGGCCGCAGCCTCAACACCGAATTCCGCCCGCCCAGCGCCGGGCCCTACGTGTTCAGCGAGGCGCAGATCGAGCAGATGAAAAAGCAGGGCAAGGACATCGAGGCGGAGAAAGCCAAAAAGGCGAAGGAATGCGGCCGCTTCTATCACTTCATGATCGACCATGTGAAAAGCGTGCTGGCCGATCCCAAGCGCGTCTGCCCGGCCTATGTTCCGGCCGATGGTTATGAAATCTCCGGCTTCATCTGGCTCCAGGGCTTCAATGACCTCGTGGATGGCAGCACCTATCCCAACGGCCCGGATGGCAAAACCCGGGACTACTCGAAATACAGCGAGTGGCTGGCCGATTTCATCCGGGATGTGCGCAAGGACCTCAAGGCGCCCAAGATGCCTTTCGTCATCGGGGTCATCGGCGTGGACGGCCTGAATGCGAAAGGAAGCGGGATCTCCTTCCGCGAGGCCATGGCGGCTCCCGCGTCGATGCCGGAATTCAAGGGCAACGTCGCCGCGGTGCAAACCGCGCCGTTCTGGGCGGAGGAACTCGCGGCGATCGACCAGAAACACGCCAAGGTGAAGCAGATGGGCTACCTGCTCAAGGTGAAGGACAAGAACGGCCCGAACAAGGACGGCTCGATGGACGAGGCCCAACAGAAGGAATACCTCAAGAAATACGAGGCCGAGCTCATCAGTCCCGCGGAAGCCACCAAGTGGAAGCGCGGCGCGTCCAACGCCGGCTATCACTACCTCGGCTGCGCCAAAACCTTCGCCCTCATGGGCAAGGCCTTCGCCGAAGCCAACCTTGCCATGATGAAGGGGCGGCCATGACTCATGACTGATGATCATTGACTGATGACTCATCTTTACTCGGCACTTCCCATCCTCACCCGCCAAGGACTGCCACAGCCCGAACGCCTCGGCACCTCCAACGACATCGCCATCACCCAAATGCGGACGCTGCTCTGCACACCCACCGAACTCTTTGGAGGCCATAATCATGAATAACCAGCCACTCGTCACCGAAATCCGCAAAAAGCGCGCTGAAATCCTCGACTCCTATCAAGGCGACTATCACGCCATGATGAACGCCATGAAACAAAACCAGTGGAAAAGCGGTCATGAGGTTGTGAACCTGGCCCTCAAGAATCGCCAACCTCCGACTTCTGCAAAGACCGCCCGCCCCAAAACCGCAAGACTCTCGCCGAAATGAGCCTAAGGAGCCACGACGGCGTCATCGTCATCCAACCCGGCCGCAACCTTCACAAGAAATACGAGGCCGAACTCATCAGCCCCGCGGAAGCCGCCAAGTGGAAGCGCGGCGCGTCCAATGCCGGCTACCACTACCTCGGCTGCGCCAAAACCTTCGCCCTCATGGGCAAGGCCTTCGCCGATGCCAACCTCGCGATGTTTTAGGGGAGGTGAGGACCGTGACACCTAACCATCACAGATAACCGCTGACCATTGACCGATGACAACTGCTCGCTTCTCCATCCACCCGACCGCCGCCATGGCGCCGGCGCTTGCCACGGACGAAACAAGGCTCAAGATTCAGAAATCCCACGGGAAATTGGAATCATGTATATTGAAATCCAAGGACCCCGGCCACAACTGCCGCCATCTCCACTTCCACGAACCGCTCATTGGCGGCCCGTCCGTTACGTCCCCGAGGCCGGGGTGCTTTTGGAAAAGACATGGCCCGAGCCTAGCAGGCCGCGCCGGCCTGCCTAGGGGGAGAATTTTGGGACGTTTACACTATTTCCCCCTGATGTATGACTTAATTTCAGCAAAATCGAAATCAGCATATCCATCGCGATATTCCCGCCAACGACGAAAATCATCCATGCCTCGTTGGATAATTAGAGAAAGAGACGACGCTTGATCTGTCTTATCTGGGTCCAATAGCCCGGCCATCGCCCAACATGTATTTGGGTCATACTTAAAAAACTTCGAGAGATATAATACACTTTTGTTCGCGACTTGAGATGGGCTCAAGTTGTATTCTATTTCAAGCGCCCTAACTCCACCGAGAAAATAAATCGCAAGGGTGTCTTTTGTAGCGGAATTCGGGGAGAAATGCCGCTCTCCACAATGCAATTTCATGGCCTGGAAGTATTGAATTAGCAATTTCGCTGGTTCCCGGGAGGCTTCGGAGGAAGCCGGTTCTGGTTTTGATTTTCCGAAAAGTTTGTCGAATAGTCCCATAACTTTAATTGGATTAGGTTTGAGTCACACAACGAGTACCTATTGCTCCCTAACCCCAATCCGGGGAGCATCTTAAAATCGGATGTTGAGAAATCATATCGTGCCAATATTTGGCGTTAATCAGAGGAATCTCGAAAATAGCGAATTCCTGGACAAGTGCCTCATAAAATGTGTCCACTCGTCTTTGAGCCTTCTTCTTGTGAAATAAGCCGTTCTTGTGGTAGATGACCACCTTCATAAGGGTGACCATCGGATTGTTTGTTGCTTCGTAGTAGGTTGAGAAACAATCACTCTCAGGGCCGCCATTGATCGAGCGCCACCTGTCAAATGCCGAACAAGATCTGTCAATCCACCCGCTCGGATAATGGAAAAATGTTTGGTCCTTTTCCTTATGGATGGGCATCTGATGTTTGGTAAATGTATTCTGGATGGCTTGGACAATTGCTTGCCGATCACCGACCGCATAGAGGTACTGAGTACCTCCAAGATATTGGATTGTATGGGTAACGAAAATTATGGCCATATTTTTGGAATTTCGGATTGAAGCCTGACTTTGCTCTGTGACTGTTAGCGATTGTTCCGTCAGACGTCCCAGCCTATATCGACCATCAGGCGTCTGAAGAACGAATCCACGTGAGCGAGTTGCCGCGTGCAAAAGTTCGCAGCCGGCAAAATTCGTCTTTGGTAGTTGATTTCCAAATCAGGATCATTCTGCGCCAATTCTTGAATTCTTCGGTGTCGGATGTCGTTAGGATCTAGGAATCCATAGTGATGCACGATACAGTCCCGAACTTTCTGAAACGTGCGTAAATCGGTCCATTCCGGGTAATCCGATACTGCAATGCCTGCAATTTTTGTGAGGTAATCTCGCGCTTGATCAAGTGCACTTCCGCGCAGGTCACATAGAGAAATGGGAAGGTTTTTCTCGCGACGGATCGCATTGCAAAGAGAACGGAGGTTTGTCTCGAAGACCGTGTGGAGGAACACGATGAAGGAGTAGCGCATTGTCGGAATCAAGTTGTCCTCGAATAGAGCCTCAAGATTGCTGACATGGCCAGAAAATATCGACTGCTCTTCTTCATTGCTTCCCGGCGGCTGTTGCCCTTCAAGAGAAGAGATCTCGATCACTTGGATAATCGGCATCTGCTCCTCGATGACCTCAAGGTATTTCCTCAGCGCTGAAACGGCATGGAGGGTGTCAACCGGGCGGAGATCGATATTCAGTTCGAATCCATCCGCCGCCCTCGAATCATCTGAATCGGGTGTCATTTGAAACGCCTTTCGTTACGGTTTTGTTGCAGGAAATTCGTCATCGGGGTAATCTGGTTTGAAAAAGCCGATGCGCGGATCGGACCTCGCGGGTGAGAGTGTGATGTTGGAATTCGCTGTCGCCGCGACTGTGGCGCTTTTGTCGGCCAAGTCAAGCCGGAAGTGGCCTCCTTTCGCAGCCCGATCGAGGCGTGCGTGGCCTGCCGTGGGAGTCGCTCGCCGTCACGCCATTTCACCATAAAAACGGCGAAGCAAGTCAAGGTTCTTTCCGCTGTCCCCAAGCGAGTGCATGCGGAAACTCCTTACTCCTTTGATGGCTAGAAGAACAATCTTGACGAGTTGTGCTTTTTTGGAAAGATGCTCGGGATGTCTGCTCAAGCCGCAGCGGCGCGTCGGCCCACCAGTTTTTGTGCCTGAAAAGGGACTCGACGGCGAAGCCGGTGATTTGCCATTGTGTCAGCCGGGTGGTGGACCGGCGCCTGCGTCGCGAGCGGCTGTCACCTGCCTCCGATCCCACGGCGAAAAGAACCAAAAAATAAACTTGCCTTGTTCACGAAAACAGCCATGTTCACGAAAACATGAACACGCAGCAATCCATGAACACCCGGCCCGCTTCCGCCGCCGCGCTGGAGAAGGCGCTGGCGGACAAGCTGCGGGCCTTGCTGCAAGGCATCTCGTGGTTGCCGGAGGTGCAAGTGCAACCCAATCCAACGGAGCTCGGGCGGACATTTGATTTGTTGGCCAGCTTCCAGGTGCCCAAGGGACCGGAGATTCAATTGTGGGTGGACTGTCGCGCGGAGCCCCGGCCGGCGCAGTTTCCCTACGTGGCGCTAGAGCGCGATTTTGAACAAAAGGCGGTCAGACGGGTCCGCGTCTGGGTCTTTGCCGCGCCGCACATTTCACCGCGCATGGCGGAAATCTGCGAGAGCCACGGCTGGAGCTGGTTTGATCTGGCAGGCAATTGCCGGATCAGCGTGCCAGGCCTGCTCCACCTCGAACACCGCGGGAATGCGCCAGTGCATGGGCGTCCCCGCCCGAAGGCGAATCTGGGGACCAAGGAGGCGGCTCGTGTAGTGCGGGCCTTGCTGTCGTCGGAGCTGTTATCCCGCCCCATTTGGACCCAACGATACTTGAGAAGCCGTTGCGAGCCCGACGTGAGCCTGGGTTTGGTCAACAAGGTGGTGCAGCATCTACGGGATGAGAAAATCCTAGCAGGGTCCACGGACCGTGGTTTCCAAGTAAGAGATCCTCTAGCCCTGCTCGTCGCCTGGCGGGATGCCTATCGGCTACACCAACATGAACAACTTGGATATTTCACGCTGCTCAACGGATGGGCTCTGCTTGAGGCGCTATCCGAAGTGCATGCAGCCAGCAAAGGGAAATTGCTTTATGCGGCATTTTCGGCTGCGTCGATTCAGGCTCCGAATGTTCGGCAACCGAAGACTTGGCTTTATATCAAGGAGGCGGAGCTTCCTGTTTTCGAGAAAATAGTTGATGCCAGACCTGTCGATACTGGATCGAATCTTGTCGTGCTGGTTCCGCGTGACGATGGGGTTTTCGCATTTTCAGATGGAGGTGTGATAGAGGATTACCCGATTGCGTGCACGAATCTTGTGCAGACCTACGTCGATCTCTGGCATTGCGGCGGGCGCGGCCAGGAAGCAGCGGAGGCGGTGCTAGAACAACGGCTCAAACCGGCCTGGAGAGCCTTGGGCCATTAGGTATGACTATTGAACCTCGCCAGCGTGACGATTACAGTGAGCGGCAGGTCGAGGCAGCACGCCGGGTACTCGTCGACGTGGGTCAAGTTTTGGCATCGTTCAGGGACTGCATGGTCGTGGTGGGCGGGTGGATTCCCGACCTGTTGCTGCCTGCCGCGGATGAGCCGCATATCGGCAGCATTGATGTTGACTTTGTGCTTGATGCCGCAAAGCTGAAGGATGGCCGCTACGCCGAGCTGCTGAAGTTGTTGCTGGATACCAAACGCTACAAGACCGGTGCAAAGGATTTTCAATTGGTGGTGGAGGTTAATCTCAAGGACGGTGAAAGCCCGGTGCAGGTGGAGGTCGAGTTCCTTGCGCCCAAGGAAGTGCGGTTGGGAAAGAACCGGCCAAAGCTCCTTGAAAGCTTTCGCGTTCTGCAAACGGACGGGTGCGGAGTGGCGTTTCATGCACCGGTCGAGCAAATTATTTCGGGTCTGAATGTCAGGGGTGCCAAGAACACGGTGCGTCTGCGCCTGGCGTCGCTGGCGGATTTCATCGTGATGAAGGCCTACGCCATCGGCGGCCGCGAAAAGCCCAAGGATTCGTATGATTTATGTTACTGCCTGGAGCATGTGGAAGGCGGCATGGAGAAGCTGGCGGCAGAATGGAAGCGGAGGGCGGGTGAAACCCATGTCGCCCGCGCGCTTGCCATCTTGCGCGAGAAGTTCACGGATACGGATTGTTTCGGCCCGCAGCAAGTGGTGGAGTTCTACAATTCCGCCAACCCTGAGGAACAGGCGATGCAGGCCCGACGGGCCTATGAATTGGTTCACAAATTTCTTCAACTGATCGACCATGCCTAACTTCATCTCCGAGGACCAAAACGAGCAGGCCCTGGTGCGGAAGCTTGAGGCATCTGCACGGCTTCGAGTCGTTAGACAGCCACACCGAAGAGCCGGAGGATTTGGACGACGGCTCCTCGTTCTCGAATACACGTGATGCGCGGCAGTTTGTGGTTTCGCCCAACATGTCCGGGGGCCAGTCCTTGGATTTCAATATGACTAGATGGGGTCAGAGTACTCCGATTCACATCCTTCACCGATGCAGCGCCTCCAGCACGGCTTGCGGGTGGGATTCCGCAACACGCAGCAGCGCGCGGGGAAGAAAAAGAGGGATTGGGTATTTGAGATTGGATGATTGGGGGGAAGCGGGTGGAAGCCGCCATTTCTGCGGCGGAGGGTATTGATTGCAGCACAAAATACGGGTCACACCACCAACGGCCGGATGCGTTCGAGCGCATCGGCCTGTTCCTCGCGGGCGGTGGCGAGGTCGTGCATGTGTTGGAGGTTGAGCCAGAATTCGGGAGGGGTGCCGAAGTATTTGCCGAAGCGCAGCGCGGTGGCAGCGGTGATGCCCTGACGGCCCTTGATGATGCAAGTGATCCGGCTGTGGGGCAGGCCGGTATCCTGGGCAAGCCGGTACTGGGTGATGCCCAAATCGCCGAGCGCTTCCTTGAGCGTCTCACCGGGATGGGGATTGTGAAGGAGTGGGGCGGTTTTCATGGCGGATTCAGTGATCTGCAAAGCTTTGAATCACGCGGGGAAGATGATGCTATTTACGGTTTTCGTCAATAGACAATTTTTCCTGTATGGGATCAGAGTACTCCGATTCACATCCATTACCGATGCAGCGCCTCCAGCACGGCTTGCGGGTGGGATTCGGCGACACGCAGCAGTGCGCGGGCGGTGCCTTCGGGACGGCGGTGGCCTTGTTCCCAGTTCTGGAGGGTGCGGGGGCTGATGCCGATGAGCGCGGCAAACTGAACCTGGCTGAGGCCGAGTTTCTCACGCACCGATTTGGCATCGGGCGTCGCATGGCTTTGCCCGGACAAGTCGGGCCATTGCAGGGTGGTGCTGCGCGCAGGTTTCTTTTTCCCGCGAAGGATGGCGCCGCCTTCCTTGAGGCTGGCGGCAAGTTGTTGGAAGAGTTCGTCTTTCATGGGAATTCGGTTTCGATGATGGTTTTCAGGACTTTGAGTTGGGCTGGCGTGAGGTTTTCCTGTTCGTTTTTCGGATAAGCAAGCAGCAGAAGGATGACGCTTCCGGGGACATGCCAGTAGTAGATCACGCGCAAGCCGCCGCGCTTGCCACGACCTGATCCCGCCCAGCGGAGCTTGCGCAGCCCGCCGGAACCACGGATCAGGTCGCCGCTTTCAGGGTTGGCCATGAGTGCCCTTTGAAGAGCGTTGAGTTCATCGTCCGCAGCAGTTCGGCTGCCTGACCGGTGAAGATCGAGGTTTCCTTGAAAGTGAGACGCACGCGGCGGAATATCCGTCAATGACGGAGGGTTGTCAAATCCGAATCGTCGGCCAAAACTCAGGCTCTGCGGGTCGCGTCCACGATTTCTTGGATTCACGGCTTTCCCACGACTTCCGCCTGTGGCGGCCAAGTCGGCGCCGCGGGGCCGCGTCGCCCTAACAGTCATTCGGATGGGTCATGAGCAGCGGGAGGACAAGATATGTGGGGAACCTCATTTCACCAAAGCCAGTCCGGCAAAATGCGCCGATCAACCCTTTTGTGCAGGATGGGCCACCGACATCACCTACAACCAGCTCCGTCGGCACTCCTCGCTTGACAAAGTGCCGCCTGCGGAGGTTTATTTCCGAACCCCATGCAACCCGCCGTAAGGGGCTCACCCTGCACACTGGGCCGCGAAGTCACCATCAACACCCCGATTCCGAATTGGAGAAGATATTCACAGTCATCAAGCAGATGGAGGCCGATGGAGTCATCGGCCGCTACGCGATTGGCGGTGCCGTGGGTTCGATTTTCTGGCTGGAGCCGATCACGACGAAGGATGTGGATGTGTTTGTGATGCTGCCAACCACGCCTGGCGGCTTGCTGCTCACCCTGGGTCCCATCTACGAGTATCTTATGGCGCGGGGCTACATGCCAAACGGACAGTTCATTGTCATCGAAGGCTGGGCCGTGGAGTTTGTGCCGCCCGGCACGCCACTGGTGGAGGAGGCGCTGGAGCAGGCGGTGGAGCGCGATGTCAATGGGGTTGGCACGCGGGTTTTCACTGCGGAGCATCTGGCGGCGATCTGTCTGCAGGTGGCCCGGGCGAAAGACCATGACCGGTTGATGCGGTTTATCGAGGCGGGCGTGCTTGACGCGGAGGTTTTCGAGGCGATCCTCATTAGGCACGGGCTGACCGACAAGTGGGCGGCCTTTCAAACAAACTACTTGGAATCATGACCGAAATCATGCGTCAAATCACTTCGCGGAAGCTGGAATGGCGGCGGCAGCTCGCCTCATTGCCGGTGGGTGATAAGCTGCGCATGTTGGAGGAAATGGTTCAGGCGGCGAATTCCATCAGCGCCACCCGTCCTCCAAAGCCGATAGTCGCCCTGACCCGCTCGCGGCTGTCCGGTCAATCCGGCTCCAAGTGACGGGAGCCCCTGAGAGGGACAGGCACTTTATAGGAGGAAGTTCCTCGGGATCCTTGCCTGTTCTGACTTCATACCGCCGAGGCCAATCTGGGAGAATGCGGCGATCCACCGTTTTGTGCAGGATGGCGCCCTTCATCGCCGTAATGAATCCTCTCAACCCATCATGATACGCTCCCTCAGCCTTCAATTGGCCAATTTCATCCTCACCGAAGATGCCAAGTTTGGCGTTGAGATCATCGAGCGAATCAAGGTTCTCGGTCAGACAAAGAAGTAAGGAGCGATACAATGAAAAAGACGTTGATTGTTAGTTCGTGGATACTGGTCACTGCTCTGGCGTGCGCCGGGGAGCGGGTCGGGCTGTGGCCGGAGGGGAAGATCCCGGATTTCCAGCCCCAACAGATCGCGGCAACCACCCAAGAGGTGAAAGCGCCGGATTTCAAGCCGGCGGAGCATGCCATGCCGTATCTGGACTGGTATGAGGCCCCTGCGGAGAAAAACGGCGGATGCATGTTGCTCATTTCCGGCGGCGGTTATCAGAATTGCTGCGACGGGGAGTGGATTGACCGGGTCGCGAAAAAGCTAACCGGGCTCGGGTTCGTTTGCGTGAACCTCACCTACCGGACGCCGCGCCCCCAAGGGTTGCCGATCTATCAGAGCGCGTGGGAGGACGGCCAGCGCGCCGTCCGGCTCGTCCGCAGCGAGGCGCAGAAACGCGGGTTCGACCCGGAGAAGATCGGCGCGTTCGGCTTCTCCGCGGGGTCGCACCTCACGGTCCTGCTCGGGACGAGCGCACTCACGCCGGCTTACCCGGCGATCGATGCCCTCGACCGGCTGCCGTGCCATCTCAACTGGGCGGTGCCAATCTACACCGCCTACGCGCTGACGGACGGGCTCACCGGCCCCAACACGCGCGACGGCGACGCGATCGACGCCAAGCTCTCGGATGTGTTCAAGTTCGACGCGAAGACCTGTCCGATGGCCCTCTTCCAAGGCGGGACGGACGCCTATTCGCCGAACGGTTCCACGCAGATCTACCGCCAGCTCCGCAGGATGAAAATCCCGGCCGAGATCCATCTCTTCGCGGACCGTCCCCACGGTTTCATGGGCGACCCGGGCAAGGGCGAGAACGGCACCGCCTACGACCACTGGCTCGACCGTGTCGCCGAGTTCCTCCGCCAGATGAATTTCGACGGGCGTCTCGGCGCGGAAGAGGATCTGATGGCCCGTTATCCAAATGACGACGCGCGCGGCGAATACCGCAAGGAACCGCTCTGGCCGGAAGGCAGGATGCCGGATGTGCAGAAGAACCAGTGCCAGCCTTATCTCGAATGGCACCTGCCGAAGGAACTTAAGACGAAGGCGATTCAGATCATCTATTCGGGCGGTGCCTACGGGGGCAACGACCCGGACGGATTCGAAGTCGCGCCGGCACGGCGTTACTTGAACGAAAAGGGCATGACGGTCGTGACGATGAAATACCGCACGCCGCGTCCGCAGGGCGGACTGGCCAAGCACACGACGGCGTGGCAGGACCTGCAGCGCGCCATCCGGATCGTGCGCAGCGAGGCTGCGGCCAAAGGGCTCGATCCCGACCGCATCGGCATCATGGGGTCCTCGGCCGGCGGCCACCTGACACTCATGGGCGCGACCAGCTCGAAACGCAGTTCCTACGCGCCGATCGACGATCTTGACAAGCTGCCCTGCAACGTGCGGTGGGCGGTCGCGATCTATCCGGCATACGCGCTCACCGACGGCGCGGATTCCCCGAACGCCAAGGGCGGCAACGAGGACGACGCGAGGCTCGTCCCTGAGTTCTCGTTTGACCTCGCGACCTGTCCGATCCTGTTCATCCACGGCGATGCGGACGGTTGGGCGGCGATGAATTCGGTGAAATGCTGGGAGCAGCTTCGCCGGATGGGAATCCAGTCGGATCTCCACACGCTGGTCGGACGCGGGCACTGCTTCCAAGGGAAGGCCGCCCCGGAGACGGGCAGCTACACCTGGATGGGGCGCATTTGGGAATTCATGAACCACGAGGGGTTCAACAAGTAAACAAGCAATCCCACCGACGAACGCGCCGCCAACCTGGGCGCCATTCTCGCCACCCAAGCCCACTGGCTCACCGAGCGCCTGCTAGACCGTCAAGCCTGCGACTTCGAAGTCGGCGGCGGATTCACCGAGCGCCTCTACCGCGCCCGCACCAAGAAACCGCCCGGCCCGGTCTGACCCCAGTCCGTTCAGTCCGTTCACACAAACAACTTCCGGTCCAACGACCGATACTGGATCGCCTCCAGGATGTCCTGCGGGCGGATGTTGATAGAGCCTGCCAGATCCGCCAGGGTGCGGGCGACCTTGTGGATCCGGTCATGGGCGCGGGCGGAGAAGCTCATTTCCTCCATCGCCTGTTCGAGATAGCCGGAGCTTTCCGCGTCGAGCTGGCAATGTTGGCGGACTTGGCGCGAGGTCATCGCCGCGTTGGTGGAATGGCCGGACTTGCGGAAGCGTTCGTGCTGGATCCGGCGCGCGGCGACCACCCGCTCGCGGATTTGCGCCGACGACTCGCCGATGTTGGTGTTAGATGAAAGCTCGCGGAAATCCACCAGCGGCACTTCCACATGAATGTCGATCCTATCTAACAAAGGTCCCGAGATCCGCTGCCGGTAGTTTTCTATCTGGCGCGGCGAGCAGCGGCAAGTGCGCTTCGGATCGCCATAGTAACCGCACGGGTGCGGATACCATTTTCGGTGCTTTAAGCATGAAATTCTATAAGCCATTTGTAATCAGTAGTTTGCAACACATATACAGGTCCGCCAAGGTAGGAAAAAAACGATCCAGAGGCTGCACTCGGCACGAACCGGCGGCAAAATACCGCACAATCAGCCAGCGTGGCAAGTCGTGGCTCGGCTACGCCTGCCTCCCCTGCGAGAACCAAATCCAGCGCGAAGCCTGTCCGCGCATGCGGAACCACCATCGCAGCCGCAGGTCATCCCCTGCTTGACCGATGGCAGCAATGCCCCCATCACCGGATATGCTGGCGCTCCGCCCGCCGCACAGACCATTCCCCCTGTTCTCGCTGAGCAGCGTGCGGCTCAAGCCGGAAGCGGGGTACCTCAGGTGAGGGAAATTTCAACCCAGTAGATCAGGATCAGGTATCAAGGCTTCCCGGCATGCTGGAAGCCTGTAGCGCACACCATTTTTCCCCTTATTCTACAAGGGATTGCGGTTTTTGATCCGATGGAAATCCGATGAAACCGAGCCGCCGGATCGCGACGCATGGGAATTTTCGACGGCACCTGACCTGCATGGTGATCGCTGCCTCCGGCAACTAATCATCCCATGTCAGGTCACCGAGGAGATCGCGGACAAGCTCGCGGAGGAAGCTGCCGACAACGCACATTGCGTCGTGCCGTCGGACATCAACACCTGGAATCTTACCGGCGGGAAAGGCGATTCCCCTGCTTCGACCCTTGCTCCGAAAGGAAGCACAGGCGTTCCGGACCCGCACTCGAAGCAAGAATGACCATTGGTGGCGCTGACTTTGGTTTTCATGGCATTCCTTTGTAGTCGGAGATGGCGCGAAACCGGAACCCACGCCTGCTGCGGGCGGTCTAGGACGGAGCGGCCGTGTTGGAGGTGGCGCTCGCCTGCTGGCGGCGGAATTTACTGGGGCGGCTGCCGGTGAGACGGTGGAAGGCTTTCGAGAGATGGACGACGTCGCTGAAGCCGCACTGCAGCGCCACCTCATGCGCCTTGAGCTTGGTTCCTAACAGCATTTGCTTGGCCCGCTCGACGCGCACCTGGGTGATTTCATGATTCACGCTCTGGCCGAGGTGCTTGAGGAAGCCGCGTTCCAGCGTGCGCCGGCTCAGGCCGGCGGCGGCGGCGACTTCGGGCGTGCCGATGGCGTCCGGGTAATGTTCCCAAATGAAGCGCACCGCCCGCGCGATTGCCACGTCGGGCACCGCCAGGACGTGGGTGCTGAGGCGGGTCACCACCCCTTTGGGCGGAATCAGGATCGGCGCGCGCGGCGCGCGCTTGCCATCCATCAGCCGGTCTAACAATCCGGCCCCCTCATAGCCGATGCGCTCCCAGTCCACGTCCACGCTGGAGAGAGGCACCAGCGCGTAGTCGCAGACTGTCGGGTTGTCGTCGCAACCGAGCACCGCCACCTCCTCGGGCACGCTCAGGTCCGCGTCATCGCAGGCACGCAACAAGCGGCAGGCGAGATCGTCGGTGCTGGCGGCGATGCCCAGCGGTTTGGGGAGTTCGCGCAGGGTTTTGACCAGCCACTCATGCGCCTGCTGATGGCTGCGCAAGGGACCCGTCGCATGCTGCGGAAAACATTGGTAGTAGGGAATCTCGTGGTAGTGGCAACCGGCGGCTTCCAGCGTCCGGCGGAAGCTGGGCATGCGCTCGACCTCCATCCAATAGTTGCCGCAATTCAGATAGGCGACATGCTTGAAGGCGCGTTCCAGGAAGTGCTCGGCCGCCAACCGGCCAATCCGCTCGTTGTTATAATACACGCGCGCTCGGCCGATCCCGGACGCCCGATACTCCTCAGGCGTGGCATCCGTAATCCAGCCCTTGGAAAAATCGACCAGCGGCAACCTGGGATACTGCCGCAGCGCCTCGATGTCCTTGACGTGGGCGACCAGCGTGAGAATCCCGTCACCCTGCCACCCTACCGGCGGCAACCCGTTGCGCACATAGGTGTCATCCAACACCCAGTCCACTTCACGGGCATAGCGCATGATGCCGGTGTGCAGCCGGATGTGGTAAAACCCCAACAGCAGAAGCACACTGCGGCGGGCATGGTGCAACGCCCCGCGCCGCGGCCGGGCGACACTCGCAACGCTGACAATGGCGGACCTTCCTTTCACGGCGGTCATTCTAATCCGCCTGGCGCAAAACGACAACAAATAATACGCAAAACGACAACGACAGGATTCCGTCGATTGGGACTTGTCGTGCTTCTGCAACGGATTCAGGAACCGTGGTTCAATGGGATCGGTCAGGCGATGGCATGGGAGGCGGTCCAGCGCCGGGCTGCGGCTCGGAACGCGGTCTCGTGCTCAGGCCAATCATGGAGTGTCGCGGGATCGAAGTCCGCTCCGCATGGCCAAATGACCGTATGAATTTCCGGATCGAGAGAGGCCTGGGCAAAGACCCGCGGGTCACGCAGGGGGCCATAAAGTTCACCCTCAAGAATGGGTTCGAAATCAATCGTTCGGGTCAGGCCGTCGTTGAAGCGCAGGCGCAGCGCGTATGGCGCGACGAGTTCGAGGGAAGTGATGCGGTAAATGGGATGTTTCATGGTGCTAATCTATTGCAAAGGCATGATCGGGGATGGTTTGCGGCCTTCCTGTAGAAGTTGCCAGTCGGCACCAAGCTCATCCTGGTGAAGCTCCGCCCATGCCTCGACGAGACGCTGCTGGCGTTGCGGAATAAATCCGATGATGAGAGCCACGGGTGAAATGGAAAACACCGCAACATGATCGTTGTAGTAGGCGTGAAAGTGCGGGTCGTGATGTCGCTCCGAAGGCTCGGAGAACATCCGGATGATGATACCGTAAAAACGCGTGAGTTCGGGCATAACCTTGCTTTCCACACGCTACTTAGCAGATTTATTGCGCATAACAAGCAACGAAATCCCCTACATGCCGGCGCTTTAGGGCGAACCAGCGGCAACGATGCCGTCTTCGGCGGCAAGGCCCGCCATCCAGATGCCAGAACCCTGCTCATCCTCCTCGACCCGCTCCCACCCGCAACCGTCGTCCCCAACACCATCGAACTCACCCCAGCCATCCCGTGGTTCCTCAAAGCTCCTCAAAGCTGATATCTGTCGCAAAACGACAACAAAAAATACGCAAATGGACAACGACAGGAATCCGGCGATTGGCTAATGTCGTGGTCCTACAACTGATTCAGGGACCACCGCGCCCTCTGACGAAAAGCACCAAATTCTAAATCCTAAATCCTAAACAAATCAAAGACAGGTGCCATCCATCGTCGCCCCGCCTCTTCTCTTCGTTTCGAATTTCATGCTTTCTCTTTCCTCTAACCTCTAACCTCTAACCTCTAACCTCCGACCTCCGACCTCCGATTACTGATTACTTCTTTCATCTCCACGCCCCCTCCCTCGCAATCCCAACCCTAACAACCAAACAACACCAACAACCATCAACCATGAAAACAAACATTACCACGCCCCGATATTTCCGGGGTCTCACAGCCATCGCCATCGCCCTCGCGGCGCTGGGCCTCAGCCAGACCGCAGCCCGGGCCGAGCTTCTTACGAACGGGTCATTTGAAACGCTAAACCCTGCCGGCATCTATTGGGCTACGGATGGGGCGAATGTTCCAAGCTGGGACATGGGTGGCACCGTTGGCTACCATTTGGTTGCCAACGGACCTTGGGCGTTTGTTACCTCGGCGGCTGATGGCTCGAATTATGTTGGCCTTCAAAAAGGAGCGAGCTTTTCGCAGACTTTTAGCTCGCCGACCGCGGGAAGCGCCACGTTAACTTTTAACTTCTGGAACGGTAACTTTCAATTCAACCACGTCGATGATTTAATATGGAGTTTGAACGGGACCGAAGTTGGTAATTCCTTATTGAATTCGGCTTCCCACTGGGTCCACGTGAGTGTGGTTGTCACCCTTCAAGCGGGTGACAACACCCTCATGTTCAGACACAGCAACCCAGGGAATGGCGATGTGATAACCTTGGACAATGTGAAGCTGGAGGCGACGGCGTCGGCACCGCCGGCACCGACCGACCTTGCGGCGACGGCTGGCAACGCGCAGGTCGCCCTGACCTGGACGGCCTCGTCCGGAGCGGCGGGCTACAACGTCAAGCGATTGACAGGGAATGGCGGATCGGTTGCCGCGACGTTCACCACCTCGGGAACTTCCCACACGGAAACCGGCCTGACCAACGGCCTGACCTATTACTATGTGGTGTCGGCAACCAACATCGTAGGCGAAAGTGCCGACTCCTCGGAGGTCAACGCGATGCCGAGTCTGCCGCCGCCGCCATCGGCACCGGCAGGCATTGGGGCGACGGCGGGCAATGCGACGGTCGCCCTGAACTGGACGGCCTCGTCCGGGGCGACAAGCTATAACGTCAAACGTTCGACAAGCAGCGGCTCCGGCTATGCGACGCTCGGAACGCCATCAGGGACAGGTTACATCGATTCCACGGCGGCCAATGGCATCACCTACTACTATGTGGTGTCGGCAAGCAACGCCGGCGGCGAAGGTGCCAACTCCTCGGAGGTCAGCGCGACACCGTTGGCAACATCGTCGCTACTTGCCAACGGGTCTTTTGAAATTGTAGCTCCTAGCCCGGCCAACGGCACCTCCTATGCGGCCAATGCTTCGACGGTGCTTGCTGGCTGGACCTTAGGTGCTGGTGCCAGTAGCGAAGGTCTTGGATGTATTTATATCGCCAATTATTGGGCAGCCAACATCCATCCGACTGACGGCAGAATTTATACATGCCTTAAGTATGGGGCGAGCCTGTCGCAGACTTTTAATGCGCCGACCTCCGGCAGCTTCACGTTAACGTTTGACTATTACGAGGCCGCTAATATGTTCGGCGGGACTAACGATGCAACCACTGCACTGCAATGGTATATGGATGGTTCCCTGATTGGCAATTCCATTGGTAGCACAGTTAACGGATGGGTTAGCCAGAGTAATACTTTGACCCTCACGGCGGACTCGCATACTTTTATGCTTAAGCACAACAACTCATCGAGTGGCGATGTGATCTGCCTGGACAATGTGAAGCTGCTGTCGGCGGCACCGCCAGTCACCGACTACACCACCTGGCTCAGTGAATACACCTTCGCTGAAGGTGCGAACACCACCCCGACGGGCGATCCGGACGGCGACGGCCTGAGCAACCAACAGGAATACGCCTTCGGCCTGGATCCCACCAAGGGCTCGTCGGTCAACCCGATCACCGCCGGACTGAGCGCCACCGACGGCCAATTCAGTTATACCCGCCGCGCCACATCCGGCCTCACCTACACGGTTGAGTTCAGCACGGATCTATCAGCATGGTATCCGGCCACCCTGTCCGAGCCCGAGTCCGCGAGCACGCCTGACAGCAACGGCGTCCAAACCGTCACCGTCAAGGTGAGCAACCCGGCGGTGGACGGCAAGCTCTTCGTGCGGGTCCAAGCGCAGTGAGGGATCAGCGACCGGTAGGGACCAGCGGCCTCGCTGGTCCCACTTTCCCCCGAGGGCGAGATATCTCATGCGCGGTTCCTGTTCCGCGCTCTAGCACCGCCCATGCGGGCGGACAAGTGGGCGGACCGAGGCCGATCCGCCCTACCTCCACGATCCACACAAGCTTTCCGGAGTTATTGGGTTTTCTCCGGATTCCCGCTGGGCCGCCAATGCGGCAACCGCCGCCGGAACTCCGGCGGGTTCGTCCATGATCACCATGGACTACGCCAAGTGCCTGGCGCCCATTGGCCTGCACTTCACCAAGCCGACCCAGCCGATCGAAGGCATTCCGCTGGGACGCCGGTGGCGGTGGGCCGCCCGAGGATCAGATCAAACGCATGCGCCGGCACCTCGCTGCCCGCCGTGGTCTGCATGGGTTGGGGATCATAATCCGGGTTGGGCTTGGGCATCTGGGCGTTGACGGCTAACAGATAATCTGTCAGGCGCGGGTTCAGCTCCTTGACCATGAAAGTCATGTGAAGTTTGGACGGACTCTTGCCGGTGCCTTGGCGCAGCACCGCAGGTGCTTTGGACTGCGGCGAGTTATCGCCGCTTTGCACGGCCGACGGTTCCTCCTTGGAATGCGATTCATGCCCGGCAGTTCCGGGTTCCGGTCGCTGCGTGATGGGAGCGGCGCTTCCCCGGAACCGGAACCCCCTCCCAAAGCGGTGAAGCGGGCTTCACCGCAGTCCAAAGGTTGGGGTGGCCGCTCACTTCGCGGGATTGTCTTGGCTGCGTCCACGTCCGCCGCCAGCGGGTGGTTTCTCGCCGGGTGGGCGGCGTTTCGGATAGGTGTCGATTCCCGCGGCATCGAGAAACGGGTTGATTTCCAGCACCGACGATCCCGGAGTCCGCTGATAGAGATACTGGCCGTTGTTGAAAACCATGAGATTGCCGGCACCGGGCAGTACCTGCGGGATCCACGACGCATCGTGGGTGCCACCCATCCGCTTGTGTCCCGTGGTCGCCGAAGCGATAGAGGAAATCCCCCGCGGTACCGGCGGCCTTGGTGATACCGGCCTGCGGATCACCGGCCACGAACGTGCCGTCGTGATCGATCACATACAACTCGCCTGTGAGATCATTCTGCCCGCCGCCGCTCATTCAATAGATCCCATGCCTATTTTCTCAGAGTTTCAGGATGCTGATACAATAGACGAACTTGTTGGAGCGGAGGAACAATTGGTTGCCGGAGATGGCGGGGGTGGCGTTGAAGTCGCTGTCGTCGCCGGCCAAAATGTTATGTGCGGCCACGGCGAATGATGCTCCTGGTTTGAACACGAACGCGCCCTTTTTGCGGGTCACGACGACGAAATTCCCGTTGGCGAGAATGGTCGAGGAGTACACCGGTTTGCCGCCGCGGCCGCTGCTGGAGATGCCGGGCAGGGGTTCCTTGTAGATGACCTTGCCGGTCTTGGCATCCAGACATGTGGCCACCGCCTGGTCAGAGACGAAATATAGGTTGCCGCCGGAAATGATCGGCGAGGGCACATACGAGGCGACTTCGCTGGACCACAGCACGTTGGTCTTGGTGACGTCGTCCTTGCCACCGCCGCGGATGGCGACTGTGCCTTGTTGCGGGAATCCCCCGGTGACATAAATCACGCCGTCGGTTACCGCGACGCTGGGCGAGATATTGCCGCCGATGCCGGTCTTGGCGGACCAGCGTTGTTTGCCGGTGGCGGGATCCAGGCCCCATAACTCGCTTGGCAGCGCGAGCACGAGATCGGTGCGCCCGTCGCCGCAATCCATGAGCGCCGGCGTGCCAAAGCAGAGTTCGAGGCTGTCGGACTCGACTTTCCAGACTTCCGTGCCGGTCATTTTGTCGAGTGCGCGGAGCGAGCGGCTCTCGTCAGAGGCGTTGATGATGACCAGATTCTTGTAGAGCAACGGACTGGCACCCGATCCCCAATGGCGCTTGCTGGATTGTTTGCCGAGATTGGTTTTCCACAGTTGTTTGCCGGTGAAATCGAACGCCACCGCGCCGGTCTTGCCGAAAAACACATAGATCCGCTCGCCATCGGTCACGGGCGTGCTGCTGGCGTATCCATGTTCCGTGATGAAGCCGCTATATGGATCTTCGGGCATTTCGCCTGCGACGGTTTTGTCCCACACGATTTTCCCGTTGGCCCGTTCCAGGCAGAGCAAATGCCGCATCAACTTGTCCGGGGTAGCCGCATCGTCGCCGTCGCCGTAACCGCTGTAACAGGTCACGATCACACGCTCGCCGCAGATGATCGGACTCGACGATCCTCGACCCGGCAACGCGGTTTTCCATTGGAGATTCTGCGTGTCACTCCAGGTTGTCGGCACGGTGCAATCCGTGGCAATGCCGGAACCGTTTGGTCCGCGAAACTGGGTCCAGTCCGCGCCATGGGCGGCAGCGGCGATTAAGAACGAGGCGATGGTCAGGTGTTTCATGATGTTTTTCCTTTTCGGTTTCTAACGCATCCGGTAATAACCATCCGGATTATAGTTAAAATAACCATCCTTCGGGTCGTGGTGGGGGAGGCGGACGAAGGGTTTGCCATTCGCATAGTTTTCCTCGGCGAGGGCG
>Ga0118677_10005284_pt1 | contig 22708 bp, 14 predicted proteins | sample AliMusrvi5mmetaG_FD_86154 | JGI IMG/M metagenome (GOLD analysis project Ga0118677, IMG submission 86154)
GCATAAAGCTACCGATGTCAGGGGATTAATAAGAAATCTGGTTGGCGAGAAATCACTCCAGGGTAAATTCAGACATCACAACAAAACAATATGCTGCGCTTATCGAACTTCCGTATTAAAAAAACTCGGGCTTTCATTTATGCCTGTTCCTGAAACCCGGCTAACTGCCGGCCAAAAGCTCTATTTCGACATCGAGGATAACGGTTACAAAGTATTGAAACTGCCCACCGCTATCCTGAAAAAATATGTTACCCATCTAAACCATGCCACGCAGATAGTAAACCAGGCTGAATTCGGGATACGCAAAAAAAAGGTGAAAATTGGAAGCAGAAATATTGAAAATATAATGTCACTTATCGACCAAAAGGTGATTGATATTCCCGATCTGCAGATGATTGGAGTTTATTACGACAAGGAGGCGTTCGATTATTCCAAGTCAGAAAAATACCTGAAGGAGAAAAAAATCGCCAACTACACCCTGATGAAAATCAGCGGGGAGCTCAATGTTGGTAATATTTACCGCGAAAATGACTGCACACCGGCGTTTAAAAAAATCGTGCAGGAAGCCGATGCGATTCTCTTCTTTGGAGGACCGGATATCCAGCCTTCCATTTATGGTGAAAAGCAGCACCTGCTGACGGAAGTGACGGATCCCAACCGCCACCTGATGGAGACCTCACTGTTTTTTCACCTGATCGGGGGAAGCCGCAATCCTGATTTCAAGCCACTGTTGCTGCAGAAACCCGGATTGATCGTCAGAGCCTTCTGCCTGGGCATGCAAACCATGAATGTAGCCGCGGGCGGGACTTTGATCCAGGATATTCCGGTGGAAGTTTATCATATTTCGACAGCCGAAGGCATGCTGGCGGTAGATGCCAAAAACCAGCACCACAATTACCATACCCAGTTGAATCCAGGCTTCGATGTCTCATGGGGTATGCTACATCCAATTAAAATCTCACCCAATGGATATCTCCATGATCTCTGCCTGAACATGGAACAGCAGCAGCCAACGATTTTAAGTTCTCATCATCAGGCAGCCGGCAAAAAGGGCAAGGACCTGGAGATTACGGCCACTTCGATGGATGGAAAAATCATTGAGGGGTTGCAGCACAGAACGTTCAAAGAGGTAGTCGGGGTTCAGTTTCATCCCGAGCAATCTTCCCTGTACCTTCCTGGCAGCCACTATACCAGTGCCCCTGGCAGCGATTATTCGCCCAATGAACAGCTGATTAAGGAGAAAAGCCTGGAGTTCCACAAGAAATTTTGGCGGGACTTTTCCGAGAAAGTTGCAAGGATAAAGTAAAAAGGACCCTTCGACAGGCTCAGGGCAAGTAAAGGCAAAAGTAAAGGACTCCGCAAAAAGAAGGCTAAAGGCTAAAGTTAAAAGGATAAAGTATTGGAATCCAGAAAATTGTGCAATAAGTTGCTTGATACACGTTAAGGGATACAGGTTAGGTGAAGCGAGTGACGATATAAGATACTGAGCGAATCTGGTTTAAGCCGCATAGCGGCGAAATATTGGTAGCCCCCGGTTTTAACCGGGGGAAAGAGAATGCCGGGATACCACCGTCCGCGTGCAAATGCCTGATGAAACTGAAATCACTGGATCGGACGGAAGGTGCAAAGGATGAGAATAGCTATAGAAAGAGCTCAGAATATGCGCAATACATCAGTACAGACGTTGCATGCAACGTCTCATTTTATTTAGAGCAAATTCTGTCCGATTGGTTATAAAATGGTTACAGGTTCTTCTTTTTCCGTCATTTCCTCCTTTCGTCTGAAAAAATGGATACTTCTCCTTTGAATTTCTGTTCGCAGACGACTCTTCGCGCATCATCCTTAACCCGGGGTTCCGTTCCACTCCACCCCGGGCTACCAATATGCCGCCACTAACGCGGCTGGATTACTTCAGTAGCAGGATTCTGGTCAAAAAAAGATGATGGATTCCGGAAATTCTGTCCGCAGCATTCTTTACTTTTGCCTTTACTTGCCCTGAGCCTGTCGAAGGGTCCTTTATCCTTTGTGTCACGACACGATTTTCTTCTGTATCTCTGTTTTCTCTTCGCGGAGAAACGGGAAAAGGTTTGGGGCTAATTTCTCCAGAGGTGCCCAGTATTTTGATTCACTTTTGGGTCCTTTGGGGATGATGGTCACATCATAGAATTCGATCCGGGCGATGATGAACATCAGAAAACTTACGATGAAAGCCGTCTTGATCACGCCAAATACCGCCCCGCCTATCCGGCTGAGGAGTCCAAGCGCGATGGCCTGAACAAATTTCTCGAGTATATTGGCAATCAGGTGAACAACGATGACCACACTGATGAAAATGAACAGGAAAGCAACGATCCTGATTGTTTCCGGTCGCCAGGAGACGATACCTTTGAGCCAGTTTTGCATATAAACGGAGAACATCATGGCACAAAAAATCCCGAGAATAAGGGCTGCAACGGATGCAAATTCAACAAAAAAGCCTTTTACAAATCCGCGAACAGCAGCAGCAATCAGTATAATGATCAGTATCAGGTCAACAATATTCATAAGTAATTTATGATTAATTAAGTTGGGAATAAAGTTAAAAAATTATATGTTGTCATCTTCGGATTGCATGAAAATTAGTAGTTTTAACCACCATAAAAACCAAATTAACAATCAACCGGACTACATGGCCATCGTCAATTCCATCATCAACTGGATCAACTACAAAAGGATTTATCAGATCGACCTGTATCTCGAACATGCCCGGGATATTCAGGAGGAGTTGTTGTTTGACCTGATTGGTTCCGCGAGATATTGCGAATGGGGGAAGAAATACGATTATGAATCGATGGCTTCACTGAAAGATTTCCAGAAACGGGTTCCTATTTCTACCTACGAGACCATTGAGCCTTACATTAGTCAGATGATTGAGGGCAAGAAAAATATCCTCTGGCCGGGAGAAATCAAATGGTTTGCCAAATCTTCAGGTACGACCAATGCCAAGAGCAAGTTTATCCCTGTTTCCAAGGAATCACTGGCAGAATGCCACTTTCAGGGAGGGAAAGATGTACTGGCCATCTATTTGAAAAATTTTCCCGAGACACGTTTGTTGTCCGGCAAAAGCCTGACACTCGGAGGAAGCCACCGAATCAACAGCATGAACAACAATTCCTTTTACGGTGACCTGTCGGCGATCATGATTGAGAATCTTCCTTTCTGGACCGATTTTCACCGGACACCACCTACTGAGATAGCCCTGATCGAGCTATTTGAGAAAAAGATCGAAGAGATTGCCAAAACCTCCATCCACGAAAATGTCACCTCATTTGCCGGGGTTCCGTCATGGAATCTCGTGCTAATGAAATACATTCTCGAATTTACCGGAAAATCCAACCTACTGGAAGTTTGGCCCAATCTCGAAGTTTTTATCCATGGCGGAATTGCATTTGAACCCTACCGGGAACAGTTCAGGAAACTGATTCCATCGGATACGATGCAATACATGGAGACCTACAATGCATCCGAAGGTTTTTTTGCCATCCAGGATGATCCTTCCTCTTCCGATATGCTGCTGATGCTCGATTATGGAATTTTTTACGAATTTATCCCGATGAGCGAAATCGGATCGGATTCGCCCATCGTTTTGCCGCTCTGGGAGGTGGAAACAGGCGTCAATTATGCCATCGTCATCTCAACCAATGGCGGATTGTGGAGGTATATGATCGGCGATACAGTAATGTTCACCACCAAAAATCCATACAAACTGAGGATCACCGGGCGTACAAAACAATTTATCAATGCCTTCGGGGAGGAAATCATTGTTGACAATGCCGAAAGGGCGCTGCTTGCTGCTTCAGTCCAGACCGGGGCCGTCATCAGTGAATACAGTGCCGGGCCTATTTTCATGAGCGACAAGGCAAAAAAAGGATCTCATGAATGGCTGATCGAATTTGAGAAAGCACCTGATAGCATAGAGAATTTTACCAATTTTCTTGATCTGAAACTTCAGGAACTCAATTCCGATTATGAGGCGAAACGTTTCAAAAGCTCCACCCTTGAAAGGCCAAAAGTAGTTGTGGTACCGAAAGGGACATTCTTGCAATGGATGCATGAAAAAGGGAAAGTAGGAGGGCAGAACAAGGTTCCGCGGCTCTCCAATAATCGCGAATATCTGGATGAACTTCTAGCGATAAATTTGAAAATAGAATAATGTAAAAATTGGAAAATGTGGAAATGTGAAAATTGGGATTGGAAATAAAAGGATCATTTGTTCATTAGATATAAAGGTGTTCATTTGTTCATTGAATTGTACAAATTTAGGATCAATGTATAATTTCCACATTTCCACATTTTCCATTTTTTACATTGAACGGGACTTCAAAAAATATTAAGTTCTAAATAATACGTGCCAAAAATGAAAAAGGAACCAACTAGCATGCACATCGCTATCGCCGGAAACATCGGCGCCGGCAAGACGACACTGACCCGGCTACTGGCCAAACACTACGGATGGGAAGCCCATTATGAAGATGTCGACCACAATCCCTATCTGGATGATTTTTACCATGATATGCTTCGTTGGTCGTTCAACCTGCAGGTTTTTTTCCTCAACTCGAGGTTTAGTCAGGTTCTTGAATTCAGGGACAGCGGGAAGACCGTAATTCAGGATCGTACCATTTATGAAGATGCTGAAATTTTTGCGCCCAATCTCCACGAAATGGGTTTGATGAGTTCGCGTGATTTCTCGAATTATCACCAGCTTTTCGACTTGATGAGCAGATTGATTAAGGCACCGACGCTGATGATTTATCTTCGGGCTACTGTTCCAACATTAGTCAGCAACATCCAGAAAAGAGGCCGCGACTATGAAAACAGCATCCGTCTGGATTACCTGAGTCAGCTGAACCAGCGTTACGAAGCCTGGGCATCGCGTTACACCCTTGGCAAGATGCTGATCGTCAATGTCGACAACCTGAATTTTGAAGAAAATCAGGAAGACCTGAGCAAAATCATCGACAAGATCAATGCCCAGTTCCATGGATTGTTTTAGTAATCCTGTCTTTTCATTTTTTTTGCAGGTTTAAATTTTAATGTCATTTTCTAAAAAATAAAACTAACCACATAGGCACATAGGACACATTAGTCTCTATTGTGTTCTATGTGCCTATGTGGTGAAATTGGGATCTCTTTTTCATGTGCAAAGTCCACACTTTATAGTGATTCTTTTAGTGTGAATCGTTCAATTTGTAAGGGAACCTGCTTAAAAAGGATAATTATTGAAATGGTATTAAATTGATAGGTCGTATCATGACGATTGTTATGTGTCGATTGAAAATTGAATCGTAATTTTCAAGTCCATTTACCAAATAAGGGATTATGACCAATTCGCGATATTTTAATTACGGGGAAGATCAGCTTACTACCGGAATAGCGCTTAGGATTGCCTCTGGGGAAGTTTCAGGCAGGATCAGTCAGTCAGCGGCTGCATTGATTGAACAAAGCCGCAAAAGGGTGGAGGAGATTGTAGCTGACCACCTCAATGTTTATGGCATCAATACCGGGTTTGGCCCGCTCTGTACCACCATCATTTCCGATAAGGATACCAAAACCCTGCAATACAACATTCTGATGAGCCACAGCGTCGGGGTCGGTGATCCAATATCTCCCGATATTGCTAAGTTGATGATGATCCTGAAGGTGCATGCCCTCTCGATGGGATATTCCGGCATTGCGATGAGTACCCTTGAGCGGATCATGTGGCATATTGACCAAAATATCATCCCTGTTGTTCCTTGCCAGGGATCCGTCGGTGCTTCCGGTGATCTGGCACCGCTTTCACACTTGTTCCTTCCTTTGATCGGTTTGGGTGAAGTGTATTTCGAAGGTCAGCGTACTCCAACGGCATCCGTATTTCAGAAATTTGGTCGTGCTCCGGTTGAATTGGGTGCCAAGGAAGGGTTGGCACTTATCAATGGAACACAATTTATAGCTGCGCATGCCATCAAAGTAGTCGAAAGGTTTCAAAACTGCCTCGATAATGCTGACCTGATTGCCGCTATGAATCTCGAAGCGATGCTTGGTTCTGTAAGGACATTCACTGAAGAGCTCCACCTGCTGCGTCCATACAAGGGCACCATCTATGTAGCAGAACGGATGCGCACATTGCTTGCTGACTCTGAGATGGTACTTTCCCATAAAAACTGTACCAGGGTTCAGGATCCCTATTCCTTGCGCTGCATTCCGCAGGTTCACGGCGCCTCCAGGAATGCATTCCTGCATCTGAAGGAGACCCTGCATATTGAATTGAATTCGGTCACTGACAATCCGATACTTCTAAGAGATGGCACTACCGTCTCAGGCGGAAATTTCCACGGTCAGCCGTTGGCCATGCCACTCGATTATGCAGCCGTGGCAGTTGCTGAATTGGGCAATATCGCCGACAGGCGCATCTATCTCTCGTTGAAAGATACCATTCCGGGGCTTCCTAAATTGTTGATGCGCGAAACCGGACTGAACTCCGGGTTTATGATTCCGCAATATACCACGGCAGCCCTGGTAAGCGAAAATAAAACTTTTTGTTTTCCCGCTTCCGCGGATAGTATTCCAACATCCCTCGGACAGGAGGACCATGTCAGCATGGGATCCATCAGTGCCCGCAAATGTTTGATGATTGTTGACAATCTCGAAAAGATTCAGGGTATCGAATTGTTTTGTGCCGCCCAGGGCTTTGATTTCAGGAAACCACTGAAATCGGGACTGATTCTGGAGGCTTGCCACGATCTGGTTCGAGAGCAGATACCATTTGCAGAGTCGGACCATGTGATGTCGGAGGAGATGAACAAAGCCATCCTGATGGTTAAAAACAAATCGCTGGTTAAACATTCTGGTGAAGCAGCTTCCAGGTATGGAATTCAACTTAAAAATGAACAGGATGAAATTTTCGGAATTTATTGACAAATATGCGGCTCACCCTGAATACCATGCCCCCAGGGGAAGCCAGCTGAATGCAAAATCCTGGCAGACTGAAGCACCGCTGCGGATGCTGCTCAACAACCTCGATCGCGAAGTAGCGGAAAATCCGGAAGAACTTGTAGTTTATGGTGGAACCGGTCAGGCAGCACGAAACAAGGAGGCGCTGCAACAAATCATCAAATGCCTGCTTACCCTCGACGAAGACCACTCCTTGCTGGTACAATCCGGCAAAGCCGTGGGCATTGTCCGTACCCATCCTCAGGCGCCAAGGGTTTTGATCGCCAACAGCAACCTTGTTCCGGCTTGGGCCACCTGGGAGCACTTCGAAAGGCTGAAGCAGGACGGGCTGATGATGTATGGTCAGATGACTGCCGGAAGCTGGATCTACATTGGCAGTCAGGGTATCCTGCAGGGAACCTACGAAACCTTCATGGCCTGCGGCAAAAAATATTTCAACGACGACTTAATACATAAATTGCTGGTATCCGGAGGATTGGGCGGAATGGGTGGAGCCCAGCCGTTAGCTGCGACCATGGCGGGCGCCACTTACCTGGGTGTTGACATTGATCCCGAGAGAATCAAAAAAAGGCTGAAAACAGGGTACATCGACCACATGGTTTATACCTACCGGGAAGCCGTTGACCTGGTTTTGAGCGCGAAGGAAAAAGGTGAAGCCATCTCGGTAGGACTGGTGGCCGACATTGGCGATACTTTACAGCATTTGATTGACGACGGAATTACCCCTGATATTTTGACCGACCAGACCTCGGCACACGATCCGCTTCATGGCTATATTCCAAACGGAATTTCCCTGGAAGAAGCAAGTCTGCTGAGAAAATCAGATCCCAAAAAATACCTTGAATTGTCCATGAAAAGCATGGCCAGGCATGTAGGTCTCATGCTGGAATTGCAGAACCGTGGCAGTGTCACTTTTGATTATGGCAACAACCTGCGCGAAATGGCCAAACAGGGTGGGGAGCCGAATGCCTATGACTACGATGGTTTTACGCCGAAATTCATCAGACCGCTTTTTTGTGAAGGGAAAGGTCCTTTCCGATGGGCGGCACTCTCGGGAGATCCGGAAGATATCTTCGCCACAGACCAAGCACTGATTGAAGCATTTCCCGACAATCTTCCGATGATCAACTGGCTGAAGAAGGCCAGGGAGCGGGTCTCCTTCCAGGGACTGCCTGCCAGGATTTGCTGGCTGGGGATGGGCGAGCGGGAGAAAGCCGGGCTGCTTTTCAATGATCTGGTCAGAACCGGAAGAGTGAAAGCTCCCCTGGTAATCGGCCGCGACCACCTCGATTGTGGTTCTGTCGCATCACCCAACCGCGAAACGGAGAAGATGAAGGACGGCAGCGATGCGGTCTCTGACTGGCCGCTGCTCAACCTGATGTCCAATACCGCAGGAGGGGCTACTTGGGTCTCCTTTCACCATGGAGGAGGAGTAGGAATGGGCTATTCGCAACATGCAGGAATGGTGGTGCTGGCGGATGGAACAGACCGGGCTGAAGAATGCATCCGACGGGTTCTGTACAACGATCCCGCCATGGGCATCTTCAGGCACCATGATGCGGGGTATGAAGAGGCAACGGAGACACTGCATCAGTTTGGGATGGAATTTTAGTTATTTGTTTGAAATGTTTGAACCCATAACCCTTCAAAAAAAACATTTTAAACCCTTCAAACCATAAATTGCCGCCTAATGCAAACCAAGACTATTATGATCACCGGCCCTTTCAAACAGCTCCTGACCATGGATAACCTTCCCATGAAAGGCAGTCTGAAAGATGCACAACTCGAAGTGGTTGAGGAGGTAGGGATTGTGCATCAGCAAGGAATGATTCTGGAAATCGGAATATTTACAGAGCTATGCGCCAAATACGAGTCCAAAAATTCTGAAATTCAATTTATTGACCGTGATTTGATTGCCCTGCCGGGATTCATAGACCCACACACCCATCTTTGCTGGGCTGGAAGCAGGGAACATGACTATGCCTTGCGTCTGGAAGGGAAAAGCTATACTGAGATTGCCAAAACAGGAGGCGGAATCTGGGATACTGTGACCAAAACAAGGAATGCCTCCGATGAAGAACTGAAGAGTCTGCTCTCAGCAAGAGCAGCCACACAGTTGCAGAACGGAATCACCACCTGTGAAGTAAAAAGCGGTTATGCCCTCAGCCGTGAAGGAGAAATGAGACTACTTCATATCATCAATGCTGTCAATCTGGAACATTTTATTGATCTTATTCCTACTTGTCTTGCGGCACACATCAAGCCCAGGGATTTTGAGGGAGGGAATGTTGAATACCTCCGCTTTCTGGCGGCAAAACTGCTACCGGAAGTCAGAAAGGAAAAACTCGCGGGTCGTGTGGATATTTTTGTGGATGAAGGAGCCTTTGAAGTGATCGAAGCCGAAGAATACCTGACAGCTGCAAAAAACCTCGGTTTTGAACTGGTGGTTCACGGAGAGCAGTTTACCCCCGGTGGGGTTTCACTGGCAATCAGGGTTGGCGCCATGAGTGTGGATCATCTGGAGATGATTGATTCGAAAGCGATTGCTAAACTTGCCTTATCGGATGTTGTGGCCATGGCCCTGCCTGGCGCCTCGATCGGGTTGGGCTGTCAATTCGCCCCGGCCCGTAAACTGCTGGATGCCGGATGTTGCCTTGCCATAGGATCCGACTGGAATCCGGGCTCAGCTCCAATGGGAGATCTGCTGATCCAGACAGCCATCCTGGGTACTTTCGAAAAACTGACCATGGCCGAACAATTCGCCGCCATCACATTCCGTGCAGTGCATGCACTGAATCTGCCTGACAGGGGCATTTTGAAAAAGGGGAACATTGCTGATTTTATAGGCTTTCCCGGTAGGAATTACAAGGAAATTTTGTACCATCAGGGAATGCTGAAACCCGGGTATGTTTGGAAGAAGGGAGTTCAGGTTTTCTGAGAATTTAAAGGGTATTTGATTATTTTTGATGTGAGCAGAAAGACATGAGATATAAGATATGAGATATAAGATATAAGATATAAGATTTAGGTTATGAGAATTTTGAAAGGCTGAATAGTTGATTAATGAAATTCATGATTACAGTTCATTTTTCTCTCATCTCTCATGTCTCATATCTTCTTGAACAAAGGTTAATATTTGATTTTCGAAAACACCTGATAAAGGTTAAGCTATGAAACAAATCATCGAATGTGTTCCAAATTTTTCCGAAGGACGGGAAATGGAGGTCATCCGCCTGATCACGGAGGTCATCGAAAAGGTGCCGGGCATCAAATTGCTCAATGTTGATCCGGGTTTTGCGACGAACCGCACGGTAGTCACCTTTGCCGGTGAACCTGAAGCGGTGGTTGAGACTGCCTTTCAGGCCATCAAAAAGGCTTCCGAACTGATCGATATGCGTCACCATACCGGCGAGCATCCCCGCTTTGGAGCAACGGATGTTTGTCCACTGGTTCCGGTATCGGGTATTACCATGGAAGAAACCGTGGTGTATGCGAGGGCTTTGGCGAAGCGCGTGGGTGATGAGTTGCATATTCCTGTATACTGTTATGAGCAGGCAGCTTTCGAACCCAAACGGGAGAGTCTCGCCAACTGCCGGTCGGGTGAGTACGAAGGGTTGCCAGAAAAACTTGGTTCTGCACAGTGGAAGCCCGATTTTGGTCCGGCAGAGTTCAATGCCCATACTGGCGCCATCGCCATTGGAGCCCGGAATTTTCTGATTGCCTACAACATCAACCTCAATACCAACTCTGTCAGGCGCGCCAACGCCATTGCATTTGATGTTCGCGAAGCCGGCAGGGTTTTGCGGGAAGGGGATCCCGTTACCGGGAAAATTGTCATGGATAAAAATGGTGAACTGGTGCGGATTCCGGGTACTTTGAAAAAAGTGAGGGCCATTGGCTGGTACATCAGGGAGTACAGAATGGCGCAGATCTCCATGAATCTGACAGATATAGAAGCAACACCAATCCATGTTGCATTTGATGAGGTTTGTGCCAGGGCCGGTGAACGAGGCATCCGGGTTACCGGTTCTGAACTGATAGGTGTAGTGCCGCTGAAGTGCATGCTCGATGCCGGGAAATATTTCCTTCACAAGCAAAAAAGATCCTCTGGAATTCCGGATGAGGAGATCATTGAGGTAGCGGTACATACGCTCGGGTTGAATGAACTCTCTCCTTTCGACCCGAAAAAGAGGATCATCGAATATCTCCTCCATGAGGTAAAAGAGGATAGCCTGACGGATCTGTCACTGAGAAAGCTGACCTACGAAACTGCATCTGATTCCCCCGCCCCGGGTGGAGGTTCCATATCAGCTGCCGTCGGGGCTTTGGGAGCCTCATTGGGTTCCATGGTGGCCAACTTTTCTGCAAACAAGCGGGGTTGGGACGACAGATGGGAGGAGTTTTCGGGTTGGGCAGAGAAGGGCAAGGCTGCCTATGGTGAATTGCTGCTCCTTGTTGATGAAGATACCCGTGCCTTCAACGGGGTGATGGATGCATTTGGTTTGCCAAAAGATAGTGCAGACCAGAAGGAAAAGCGAAAAGCAGCAGTCCGCGAGGCCACCATGAAAGCCATTGAGGTCCCGTTCAAAGTGATGAAAGTTGCGGCGGATGCCCTTGAGTTGCTTGAAATGATGGCTGAAATCGGGAACCCCAATTCTGCAAGCGATGCTGCCGTAGGAGCCTTGTGCCTGCGAACGGCAGTATCCGGTGCCTGTTTGAATGTGATGATCAATGCCGTGGAACTTAAAGACAGCACGGATGTGCAGGATATTCTTCTTCAGGCGGATCGTCTTGAAAAGGAGGTTATTCAGCGGTGTGAGCAAATTCAGAAACGGGTTCTTCAAACTATCAATTCTAAATCCTAACTTTGTGCACCTTTGTTGGCACTTTGTGTCCTTTGTGTTTAAAAAATTTTACCACAAAGGTCTCAAAGGTTGCACAAAGGAATTCACGAAGTAAAAGATAAACTTTCAGATGACGACTTCGAACAACCCATTTAAGAAATACCTGATCATTTTCTGGTCTGTTTTTGCGGCAGGTGTGCTTGCCCTGGTGATTCTTTTCTCCCTGATCGGGAACGGCAAACTGGGATACATGCCTACGCTGACCGAACTCGAAAATATCGAATCGTCCCTTGCCTCCGAAGTATATACAGCCGACAGCCTCGTGATGCGCCGGTATTACTTCAAGGAAAACCGCACTTTTATAGGGTTCAACGATATCAGTCCCAATGTCATCCATGCCCTGGTAGCTACCGAAGATGAGCGTTTTTACAGCCATCCAGGCATTGACCTTCGCGGACTTTTCAGGGTATTCAAGGGAATTGCCACAGGCGATCAGAGTGCCGGGGGAGGAAGTACACTTTCCCAACAGCTCGCAAAAATGCTCTTCCCGCGTGAGGATATCGGGAATAAATTTCAGCTTGCCATCAGGAAACTGAGGGAGTGGGTGATCGCTGTCAAACTGGAGCGGAATTTTACCAAGGAAGAGATCATCTCGATGTACCTCAACAAGTACGACTTCCTCAATCTGGCTGTCGGAATCAAATCAGCAGCAGAAATATATTTTGGGACCACACCCGACCAGTTAACCCTGGAGCAGTCGGCTATGCTGGTTGGAATGGCCAAAAACTCATCCCTTTACAATCCGATCCGGCGACCTCAGCTGGTATTGGCACGAAGGAATGTCGTTCTATCCCAGATGAATAAAAACGGATATCTGACGGATGCAGAGTACAACCATTACAAGACCCTGCCCCTGAATCTGAATTTCCACAAGGAAGATTACAAGTCGACCCCTGGAACCTACTTTACTGAGTACCTGCGCAACATACTTACGGCGCCGAAGCCTGACAGGGAGCATTACAAGGCATGGCAGATCCAGCAATACAACGAAGATTCCGTGGAATGGGCTACCAATCCATTGTACGGCTGGTGTACCAAGAATCCCAAACCTGACGGGAAGGTTTACAACATCTATACCGATGGTCTCAGGATTTACTCCACCATCGATATGCGGATGCAGACCTATGCAGAGAAAGCCGTCGTGACCCATTTGAGTAAGAATGTGCAGCCATTGTTCAATGAAAGGATCAAGAGCCAGCGGAACCGTCCGTTCTCAAACGACCTGACTACGGAACAGGCTCAGCAGGAGTACGACAAGTTGATGAAGGCAAGCGACAGGTACCACTCGCTTCGTTCGCAAGGAATTCAGATGGCGGAAATCACGAGAATATTCAACACACCTACCGAGATGACTGTATTTTCCTGGAGAGGTGAAAGGGATACCATTATGACACCACTGGATTCCATCAAATACCACCTCGGATTCCTTCGTTCTGCCATGATGACGATGGAGGTTAAAACAGGAAAGATCAAGACATGGGTTGGCGGACCGAATTACAAGCATTTCATGTACGACATGGTGAGAAGTGGCAAACGCCAGGTGGGTTCTACTGTGAAGCCATTTCTTTATACCCTGGCCATGCAGAACGGCTTTTCTCCCTGCACGCTCGTTCCTAACACCGAGCATTCATTCACTTTGTACGATGGCACTACCTGGACAGCCAAGAATTCAGGAACGACCAAAATGGATGGCAAAATGGTGACCCTCAAATGGGGACTGGCTAATTCGGTTAACCAGATTTCTGCTTGGGTGATGAAGCAGTTTAATCCCCAGGCGATGGCCGATATGATGCACAAACTGGGAATTACCAGTCCGATCGATGCAGTACCTTCCATGTTTTTGGGAACATCCGATGTTTCGCTTTATGAGATGGTTGGTGCCTATGGAACATATGGCAACCATGGTGTTTATACAAAACCATACTGCGTGACGCGCATTGAAGACCGCAACGGCAATATACTGGCTAGGTTCTCTCCTGAATCACATGATGCCATCGATGCCAAAACGGCCTACCTGATGATCAACCTGATGGAAGCTGTGGTAAACGAAGGAACCAGTGCCCGTCTTAGGAGGGATGTCCCCTATGGCAACATTACAGCAGACGTAGCAGGAAAGACCGGAACGACACAAAATCAATCCGATGGATGGTTTATGGGTATCACGCCTGAACTCGTGACAGGAGTGTGGACAGGCGGCGACCTCCGCAGTATCCACTTCGAGGGTCTTTCTGCAGGGCAAGGTGCCAGTATGGCTTTGCCTGTTTACGGGTACTACATGAACAGTCTTTTCCGCGACCTCAAACTTGGGTATACGCAATCTTCGGTATTTGAAGTCCCGCCTGGGTTCAATGTCGACATGGACTGCAGTAAAGTGATGAAGGAAGAGAAGGAAGACGAGTCGACGGAGCAGAATTTCTTCTGAACTATTTAAAATTTAACCACAAAGGACTCAAAGGAAAGCACGAAGGACCCAAAGTTTTCAGATTGCATTTTTGTGTACTTTGAGCATCCTTTAAGTCCTTTGTGGTTAAATGAAGCTAATCATTTTGTCCGGCTTCCTTGAGCGCCTTGCTCAGATCTTCATCAGGTTTGATGACATTGTAATTTTCCCAGAATGCCTTGTCATAAATTCCGATTTTTTCCGAAAAGATATCTTTTTCGTGAAAGAGCCCTTCCGGACCAAACCTTGCCCGTTTGGGAAACGGGTATTGTTGCGTAACCAGAACATCGGTGACATTTCTGTATTCCGTTTTAAACTTCCGCTTCTGTTTTACCCTGAAAATGATGTCGCTGTGTGCCGAGAAGAATTGCCATTTTCCGTTTAGCAACCGGTATTGAACTGAATATTCCACATTCTCAGGACGGGTGTCGAATCCCAAAGGTTCTTTTTCGATGAAGCTCGGTCCATTTATTTTCAGACTTTTTTTGTCGTACGAATATTCGGCTTGCACCAATGCGTAGGTTTCGGCATCGATCAGCAGTTCCCCGTTGAAGCAGGGAAAATCAGTATCTGCAACCCGATCAAAACTAATGATCCAGGTCAGCCTGCCGTTGATCATTTCGGGTTGTTCGAATTTATATTGGTAGAGGTATTCATAATCCGGATCAAGAAAAGTCTCCGGATTCTTAACAACATCGAGGTATTTTATTCCCAATGGTCCGCCCTGAACCTTCAGGAAAACCTCTTTTGGTTTCCTGTTAAGGTCTGCTCTTCTTCCCTTTAAAAAGCGCACACGGTCGGTTTCACTGTTTTTATATGGCGCCTTCAGTATCTCCATAACGGCTTCCCAGACACCAACGTAATTTCCATCCTGACGGGCGGTCTCCCTGTAAAAAGTGGTCATCAATTGTGGCTCATCCACGTAATTGCTGTTGATATTTTTTCTGAACTGATAGAGAATGGCTCTCGGATCTGCCGGAGTTACCTGGACTTCACGAAGCCTGATCGTCTCATCTTCCAGTTTTACAAGGGATTCCGTTCCCAGCATTTTCAGGGTAATTATTCTGGATTTGTAACCCAGGGAACTGATGGACAAATTCCTATTTCGAAATTGATAGGGAATGGTCAGGTCGAAATTTCCTTCCCTGTTGGTCATGGTGCCAATGTATTCACCTTCGATGGTCACAGCGGCATAGCCAACAGGCGTTTTACCGTCGTGCTCGACTACCCTGCCTGTCACCTTAAGCGGTTTTGGTTCCACCCTGGTAATGATCAATTGACGGTCGATGAGGGTTACGCTGTAGGCGGAGTCGGGCAGTAATCCTTTCAGTACTTCTCCCAGTGGATGGTTGACTATTTCGAAATTGGAAGTTCCGGTAGGCAACAGGTCAGGATTATAGGAAAAGAACAATTCATTGTCGGAAACCAGTTTTTCGAGAAAGGCTTCGACAGTCGTTGAGTCCATTTTAAGGGTGATCAGTCTGCTCAACGGATTAGCTTTCTCCTGTGCCGCCAATTGCGTCAGAAAGTTTAAAAACAGGATCAAAAAGAGAATCTTTGATCTGATTCGCATGGGGTTAAGCTATGGTTCGAACGTTTGGAAGCTTATTTTGATGCAAAGACAAAGCCATTGGCTTGTTTCACCACACTAAGGTGATGAGTTCTGGCTATTACATTGACAATATCCTCGAGTTCAAATTTGTCAAAATTGGCTGTATACGATATACCGGCAATCCTTGGATCAGCGATTTCAATTTTTACGTGATAGATATTTTCGAGTTCATCAAAGACTGCAGATAGTGGCGTGTGATGAAAGGTGAGTTCTTTGGTGATCCAGGCCATGAAGTTGGGCGAAAGTTCATTGGACACCTCTATTTTACCGCCTTCTTTCCTGATTTTTCCGTTGGATCCCGCACTGAGAATCGCGGACTCTTTTTTGTTGGTATCAACCAGTCTCACACAGCCGTCTGTGACATTCACCACTACCTGGTCCTTTCCGGGGTAGGCCAGTATATTGAAAGAGGTTCCGATATCTTCTACCCTGATGTTTTTCATTTCGACCACGAATGGGTGCGCGACATCGTGAACCACCTCGAAATAAGCTTCCCCTGTAAATTCCACAATTCTTTCGGAACCTGTAAATTGTTCAGGATATTTTAGTGTTGAATTCGCATTCATCTTCACGGAAGTGCCATCCGGAAGTATAACAGTTGTTGGTGAAGCCGGATTTGACGTCGTTTGGATGGTCTTCATCACTGGAACGACAGATGCCAGTTGACCGGTTTCGGTATTATGACTGAATGTCAATAGGTATGTAATGCTGCCAACAGCAAAAAGAGCAACAAAAATGGCGGCGTACCGAAGAAAGTTGAAACGTTTCAGATTAATCACCTTCGGTTTGGCATTGATTTCTTTGCTGATTTCGGACCAGGCCTTATCAGGATTGCTGTTTCTCCAGGCATGGTTGGCTCCGGCGAGATCCCAGGTTTGCTCCAGGTCATCGAAAGATTGAGCGTCGGTTGTTCCGACCTCCGGCTTAATCTCCGATTCTCCTGCCAGCCAGGCGATCCATGCATCTTCTATTTTTTTTTGCTCTTCCATCAAAATATATAATTCGACAATTTGATAATTCGACGATTCGACAATGAGTTTAAACACAAAGGTCACAAAGGTTCGCACAAAGGACCCAAAGTAAAAACTACATAAGAAAGGAGGTCTGGTGCTTCATCATTTCCATATCTCACTTTCCCATCTTCTCCCCATCCCCTGGTCTCCTAGTCTTTTTAAGTCTCCCCGTCTTTTTAAGTCGTACCTTCGACCCCTTCGACAAGCTCAGGGACCGGTAGTACCCAGAAAATATTAAATCCCTTCGACGGGCTCAGGGAGTTCCATTCTCCCCCTCTCCCCCTCGCCAAGTCTCCCCTTCGTTTTTACATACCTTTCCTACCACCTTGACAACTTGTTCCCGAAAAACCCTTACCCGTGAGCATGAAAAAAAGCACATTGGGGTGAAATTCTTTCAGGGCTTCCCGCAGTTGCTTCAATGCCAGGGTCATCTGCGCCTCCACAGTTTTAATGGAAAGATTCAACTTGTCGGCAATCTCCCGGTATTTCAGTCCCTCTTCACGCGCCATTCGGAAAATCTCCTGTCTTTTTTCAGGAAGCGCGCTGATCGCAGCTTCGATTTTATTCAGGAGTCCCGGTTCAGGGAAGAAGGGTGTATAATCTTCATGAGAAGAATCCGATTCCATTTGCATTTTCAGGTATCCCGAACGCACCTTGGCCTTGTCCAGTTGGTTGAGACTGTGATTTCGGACTGACCGGAACAGGTAGTGTTCAAGGGAAGTCGTGATGACGATTTCCCTGCGGTTTTGCCACAGTTTCAGGAACACATCCTGAACCATGTTCTCCGCAATGGGCAATTCCCGGACGAAGCGAAATGCGTAGGCTGTCAGCGGACGGTAATATTCCCTGAACAATCGCTCAAATGCCTGGCGGTCGTCGTGGCGGATGGTCTCAAAAATATTTTGATCAACATCTTGATTCATTGGCCGACCCTCAAACAAACAATCCAACAATTTCCCATCACCATATATGTTTATTTCTACTTATTTCTACTCATTTCAATTTATTTCAGAAGCTGTTAAAATTCTTACACAGAGAATTTATGACTCTATCATGAAACTGGAAATTACTTGGAAATTATCTCTGGAAGTAAAATTCCCATGAGAAAAAAGGGAGTTACACAGAGAGAAAATCGCTTGCGATTTTCCAACTCTGTGTAACTCCGAAGTTTCTCTCCTGAAAATGCCACAAAGGAAGTAATTTTCATTTTCCCAGACTTTTTGATTAATAGAAAGTTATTCTCTGTGTAATAAATTTAAACATTCTCTCAATTCATTTCTATTTCTTATATCATCCCACATGGCCACCACAACCTTACCGGAATTAATTTTCTGAATTTACGACAAACTATTTATTCGGGACTCTGTTTTTTAAAAAAATATTTTCGGGTTAAGAAATTTGGTTTATCTTTGCACCTCGTTGGGAAAAGCGTTCCACGCCCGGGTGGCGGAATTGGTAGACGCGCTGGACTCAAAATCCAGTGATGGCAACATCGTGCGGGTTCGATTCCCGCCCCGGGTACTTGAAAACCCCTTAGCAAGCTATTTGCTAGGGGGTCTTTTTTTTGAGATACTCAGTGGATTGTAGTGACGAAAAATTGGGAATGTTTTTGGAATTGACCCCGGTTTTTTTAACTTGGTGCTTTCTCCCTTTAAACCTTAAAAGCCAAAGCAATGAAAACCAAACTGACACCTATCGCAGTTTTATTGTTCAGCCTGACCATCCTCTCTCCGCTTTATGCTGGAAAGCCTCTGAAAGGGGAACCAATACCGGGAGCTGAAATTTATGTGGAGCTTGAAGATGATTCGCCTATCACAGCAACGACTTCTGAGAAAGGCACGTTCACTTTCGAGGGGCTAAAACCCGGGAACTACCAGGTCATCGTTCGATTGCCGGAAAAATCAATCGAATCGTATACGAACAAGGAAGCCATCAAAAATCCCAATATCACAAAATCGGGTTATTACCATAAAAAAGGCCAGTATTTTTTGAGTAAAAATCGCGGATTGTTTTTGATTGAACTTGAGGACTACAAAAAAGTAAACGACAAGACCATCATGGTCTCCTCCAATGCGATGACAGGCGGACCCTATAGTCAATCACTTTCCAATATTGAAGACAATGGCTGAAGAAAATATCAGGAATATTTTCTACGATCAATAGTTTAAACCATTTGCGAATATTTTTAAGATTAGCAGATGGGTTACTGCAATCCTCCGATTTGCTAGAGGAAGCAGCAGTTGCAACTGTGCGCACATTTTAGCACGGAATATTTTATTGTCAGGTAATCCCACTTACAATTGCACAAAATATTATATTTTTAAATTTGCCATTCGTCTGATTATCAAAAATTAAAGAAGTCCATAAAACAGGAACTTAACTGGAAAATTATAATTGGTACAATATTTGTTATTGTGAGCAACAACCAGAGAAGAAAATATTTGCTTCTCCTTAAATTGTTCAAAAATGCAATGTTTGCCTTTAATTTTAATAGTTATGATTCATGTTCAGTAGGATTTTTTTCGCCCATAGCTCCCTCCTAAACCTAAACCATACTGTTAATTTTTCTCGCAATCATTTGCACTTCAAAGGTGTAGAGAATTCTTCTGCCCTGTTCAATCCCTTGGTTTCAAAAATTACTGGATGCCTGACGGACCTGAAATTGGCATTTTGGGTGATGATAACGTCTTTTAATCAAATCCTCCTGATGGAAGGAACGAATCTTTTTGTGCATGTTACATTCAAAAAGGTGCATAGATGCATAAATGCCGTTAATGGCTACAATGAAAATATTAGAATAAATCTGCAATTGAAAAGCATATGATAACATTTTTTAAATTCCGCAGTTTCAAGATGAAGAAACAACAGGTTTCAAATACAAAAGGCACCGCGCACCGAATTGGATCCCGGAGAAGCTTCCATGTATTGATTACATTGACCTTCATTCTTTTCCTGAATATATACGGACAAGAAGCTTTTGCTCAGGGAGTGGGTATCAGCGAAACAACCATTACACCCGATGCAAACGCTATTCTTGAATTAAGATCAACGTTAAGGGGTTTTTTGGCTCCTCGTATGACGACTGCCCAACGTATTACGCTGGGTTTGATTCCACCATCGGAAGGGATGCTTGTATATGACACGGATACACAGTCATTCTGGTATTACAGCAGTGGCTGGAAAGCCATTGTGGCCGGCATACTGGTAGGCGATGTCACAGGTACGGCAGGAGCCAATACGGTACAGAAGATTAACGGCACCTCTCTGGCAGGACTGGGCACCGGTATACTGAAGAACACTACAGGTACAGGCGTACCTTCGATAGCCATCGCGGGAGATTTTCCGATCCTGAACCAGAATACGACGGGCAATGCGGCAACGGTTACCACGAATGCCAATCTGACTGGCCCCATCATCAGCATAGGAAATGCAACGAGTGTTGCTTCGCAGACAGGAACAGGATCGACCTTTGTTATGGCAACTTCTCCGGCTTTGGTTACACCAGATTTAGGTACTCCAACTGCACTGGTTGGGACAAATATTACGGGCACCGCTGCGGGACTGACGGCTGGCACGGTCACAACCAACGCCAATTTAACAGGACCTGTTACCAGTGTGGGCAATGCAACGGCCATAGCCAACGGAGCGATCACCAATGCCATGCTGGCCAATGCTGCAGTAGCGAATTTATCAGGCACCAATACGGGTGATCAGACCAATATCACGGGCAATGCCGGCACAGCCACCAAGCTTGCCGCCACGAAAAACATCAACGGAGTACCCTTTGACGGATCAGCAGACATTACAGTCACGGCAGTAGCGGATGCCAGTACCCTGACGGGAACCACCCTGGCATCGAACGTTGTTAACTCCTCACTGACCTCTGTCGGGACTCTGGGCAACCTGACGGTCACCAACCCGATCGCAGGAAGCATCACGGGCAACGCGGCCACCGCCACTACCGCCACCACTGCCGGAACAGTAACAACGGCAGCACAACCGGCCATTACTTCGGTCGGTACATTAACGGGATTGACAGTTACCGCACCCATTGCAGGAAGTATCACCGGCAATGCAGCCACGGTTACCACCAACGCCAATTTAACAGGACCTGTCACTAGTGTGGGAAATGCTACAGCAATAGCCAACGGAGCGATCACCAATGCCATGCTGGCAAATGCTGCAGTAGCAAATTTATCAGGCACCAATACGGGCGACCAAACCAATATCACGGGCAATGCCGGCACAGCCACGAAACTTGCTGCCACGAAAAACATCAACGGAGTACCATTTGACGGATCAGCTGACATTACAGTAACAGCAGTAGCGGATGCAAGTACCCTGACGGGAACCACCCTGGCATCGAACGTGGTTAACTCTTCGCTTACCTCAGTGGGTACTCTGGGTAACCTGACGGTTACCAACCCGATTGCAGGAAGCATCACGGGCAACGCGGCCACAGCCACCACTGCAACCACTGCCGGGACAGTAACAACGGCAGCACAACCGGCCATTACTTCGGTCGGAACCCTGACCGGCTTAACAGTGACCGCACCAATAGTTGGAAGTGTTACGGGCAATGCCGGCACAGCGACTGCTTTGGCAACCCCCAGAACGATAGCCGGAACAAGTTTTGACGGGTCAGCAAATATCAGTTTGGCAAACAAATTCATTGTTCAGGGTACAACAGATTCTGGATTAACTGGAGCGCAATTCTTGGGTAGTTTAGGAACAGGCATTGTGAAGAACACCACAACCACCGGTGTTCTTAGTATCGCATCACCAGGAACGGATTATGCTGCCGGTGTCGCAAATCCGGCTGCCACAATTGGTTTGACATCAGTAAACGGTACTGCCACCACTGCCATGAGAAGCGACGGTGCACCTGCCTTGAGCCAGGCAATTATTCCTACATGGACCGGTTTGCACACATTTACCGGTGGCCTTACATCTACAGGCGCAACAATTAATTTGAATGCGTCAACAGCTAATGCTACAAACATCGGTAATGGAACTAACAACCTGATACAATTAGGGACAATTGATATTAACCAGTCAGGAACTGCAAATACGAGAATGGGCAATACAACAGGTACCTTAACGATAGAAGGCGGAACAACTGCAACAGCCATTCAGATTGGAAACGGAGGAACACCCCATGGAATCCAGATTGGTACCGGAGCAGCTGCTAATGCATTAGTTATTGGTTCTTCCAATACAACTAGTACAACATTGATTCAAGGTGGTAATGGAGCAGGAGCAATTTCGTTGGATCCAAATACCGGAGGGATTATTACAATTGGTGATCCAGCTGGTACAGGTGCAATTACGGTTGGTTCATCATCAGCTGCACAAACTGTTAATATTGGTACTGGAACTGGAGTATCTACTGTGAATGTTGGTAATACTGCAGCAAATAGTGTTGTCAAGGTAAAATCACCTTTACTTCGAACAATAGGTATTGCCATTACTAGTAATAATGTAGGTCAAACTCTTTCAGGTGCCAATATGGCAAATGGTTGTGTATTTCAACTTACCGGTACAACAAATGTAAATTTCACTTTAGATACTGGAACAGCTCTGTCTGCAGCTTTACCAGGAGTTTCGGTTGGAGACATGATTAGTTTTGTTGTATGTAATTCCTCAACCAGAACAATTACTATGGTTGGGGGTACGGGAACTACCTTACCTAGTGCAATAACGATAGCAACCCATCAGTCCAGGACTTTTTATGCAATAAATACAGGTGCAAATGCCTGGACAATTT
>Ga0118677_10005285_pt1 | contig 22706 bp, 20 predicted proteins | sample AliMusrvi5mmetaG_FD_86154 | JGI IMG/M metagenome (GOLD analysis project Ga0118677, IMG submission 86154)
ATGAAAAACATTTCAAAGAACTTGAAATAAAATCGGGTTCAAGCCATGCATGGGTAAAACCGTTTTTTAATTCCGAAATTTTATTAATATCTTTGTTCTCTAGCATGGTGATATTGTTTTGGATTCGCCCTTAAATTACTAATATTTAAGGTCATAACAAAATTTCCATGCTATTTTTTTTATCTAAAGCTCAATATTTTCAGTACTTTAGACATATGCGAAACATCAGTACTAAGTTATCATTTACAAAGCTTATAAACCTCGCTTCCCGCCATCAGAAAGCATCCGAGTCCGTAATCCTCAAAATTTGGTATACGGTCGTAACTGACTGGTTGACTATCTGAAGGTTGTTTTCCGGTTCCCTGAACCCAACCTAAAAATCCATTGGTGTGAACCGATTCTTTAGACAAGCCACTCCATGCTTTTTTAATAATTGGCAGGTATTTCTTTTTACTTAGAATACCGTGATTAACTCCCCAGGCCATTCCGTAAGTAAACAAAGCAGTTCCGCTCAATTCTTTGCCTCCGAAGTTGTTGGGATCGTGGAGGCTGGCATTCCAGAAACCATCCTTCCGCTGGATCGGAATCAGCGCTTCAACCATTTGTTCCAGTGTTTTCTGATATTCATCGCGGTGCGGAGCATCTTTGGGCATGATTTCCAGAACCCGCACAAGAGCCGCAACTACCCAACCGTTTCCGCGCGACCAGTAGCAATCTTCACCGTTTGGCTCTTTGTAAGGTGGAACAAAATCTTTGTCGCGCCACCACAAATTGTCCTTTTGATTGTATAAACCATTGCCTCCCTGAACTGTTTTGCTGTGCATGTACATCTCGTACATCCGTTCGTAGTAGCGGTTATCGTTGTATATAACACCAAGTTGTGCGAATACTGGCATACCCATCTGTAAAGCATCAATCCAGTTCCAGTCGTCAATTTTTGACGATTCAAGCATTAAATCGATGGAGGCCTTGAGATCTTTTATCCGTTCAGGTTTTTTGTCGATCAAGTGCAAATCGAAGTAAGTCTGACCACAGCATTGGTTGTCGGCGTTTCGTGTCTGTATTCCACCGTTTAGTCCCCATTGGTGAGACTCACCCCAACTAACAGCATAGTTGTAATAGGCTTTATCCGGATTGATTTGATACAATGCCATCAATCCTTCGTAATAAACTGCCCTTGTCCAGATATGACTTGGACGTGTTTTATCGGTTACAATGGCCATTCCGGGATCGGGCCACTTATTCATGAAATAAGCATTTGTAAGTATCATTTGGTTCAGCACTTCCTTTTTAGATGGAAGTTTCTGAGCCAACGCTGAACTGAAAATAAAAGCCAGAACCAGCAGGAGGGTTGTAATTTTTGTGGTTTTCATATCTAATTGATTTACTTGTGTAATTGCAGTGCGCTATCGTTAATTTCTATTTTCATTTTAAAATTGTGTTGAAGTTGATTTGCTAATTTGTTTGTTTTTGAATGGCTGACAGTCTTTTATCGGGGTATTTTCTACTGGGAACTATATTAGTTCATTTGACTTTCGAAAAAGGTGTGATATTAACTGGTCCAAGCAAACCCGACGGCATCGGCGCCCAATCTGAAGCATCAAAAGGTTTGTAATCGATATTTACAAAATTTATTTCGTGATAATTCCGCCACTGGACTTTATTCTGATCCATTCGACGGATTCGGTTGGCCATCAAGTTGGCAACTTCAATTTCGATGGAGTTGATTCCGGGATGAAGGAATTTACCAATCCTTGCTGTAAACGGAATACTCCATAAAATTCCGGCATCCTTGCCGTTAATCCAAACCTGTGCGCTTTCGCAGACCTTTCCTAAATCGATCAAATATTCACCTGCTAAAAGCTCTGGCAATTCAAATGTGGTTGAATATCTCGCAGATCCTGAGAAGTTATGCGTGGCCATGTCAGGCAAATCGGTCCATGAAACTAACTGATGGATTTCTGTTGAAGCTGGAATAACTTCCCCTCCCCTGGTAAAGGTCAATTTCCAGGGACCATTTAATACTACTGGTGATTGTGAATCTTCAATGTATTTCCAGTTTTCAGCTTTCATGTTTTGTTCCGAAACCAATACAAAGATCGCTTCTCCCGGCCGTAACTGAATGCGTACTTTATTTCCTGCTTTTTGGGCGATTCCTGTAAATCCGCTTTGCGGATCGAGTAACAGGAATGAGTTGCCTGAAGCATTTAAGTCCAGAAAGCGGTCAATTGTCCCTGAAGTATGGTTTACCAGGTAATAATAAACACCCTGGGCATCCTTCCGGCGTATATATTTTAGCCCGCAATCAACCAGCGTTTCGCGCAAAATATTTTTCATTTTCAACGCAGATTGAACCCTGTCGGCCAATACAATTTCTCCTTTTCCGGTTTTTGCGATTTTGATCTTTTCATGAAACTCTTTAAACTGAAGACTATTCAGTAAGTCCTTATTCTGGTTACGCCTGACTTCAAGATTTGACAATCCCGGAACATCCTCCGGAAAATGCTGAAAAATCACCAATGCCCCCTGTTGTGCCAAATCGAAAATGCGCTTAAGGGTGGATTCCGGAATATACTGGCAGGACGGGATCACCAGTGTGCGGTAAACACTTCCTGATTTCGTAATTAACAGACCATTTTTTACTGTTATTTCATTGAGCAGCCGATCAGATGCAAAATCGAGCGAATAGCCCTCTTTCATCCATTCTTTCACATCTTTATAAAAAGGACTTGGGTATAGCCACCGGTCGATGGAATGAATAGTCAACTGCAAATCAGTATTTTCCGGTTTCATCCAAACATCGTAAACTGGCCAGTAAACCAACAAATCGTTTTGAGGCACACCGCTTTGAAGTACCGACTGACAACGGGTAATGTAATTATTGAGTCCGCTGAGGTGCGGCCAAAAACTATTCGACGGTGAGAAATTAACCGACGCATAGAAAAGCCATCCCGGCCAGGCAACATCGGCAGGCGAATAGGCCGTGCCATGGTAAAAAACGTGATTCACACCTGAAAGAAAAGCCTGTTCTACTTCAGGTTTACATTGCGACAACGACACGCGAAAATGTTCGGCCAGCCAAGTAAAAGTTTCGCACGATGTTAATTTTTTGCCCGAAACATTCGCTGCTGAAGAAGCAAATTTGAGCATGACCGGATCAGGATCGACGTTGCGGATGTCGGCACTGTCGCGGCGTATTCCAGGTATGTCAAAGTGACTTGATCCAAATGTTTCGCATTCAGGAATGTCAACAGCTGCATAGATATCGAGCAGATTGGCTGGCGAACCGTGTGCCTGATTCCGGGTAAGGCTGCCTTTGTTGTTTGCCCATTTTGTCCAGTGCTGCGTGAAATTTTCGAGTAAGAGGTCTGAAATGGTTTCGCGGTAATCGCATTGTATGCGGCGGGAAATATCGGAAGACGGTACTTTTTCGGTTAGTTCGCGCAGGTAAGGTTGCAATGAATATCCCCGTCGTCGTTGAAATTCATTGAATAAAGACGGTGTCCAGTTGGTTCCGTAAACTTCGTAGCTATCGTTAAAGAAAGACCTTACTCCGTGGTTCGACTTGTGAAAGGCAGAATCGAACCGTGACAGGTAAATATCGAGTGCCTCTTTCGAAAAATGATCGAGTGTCAAACCTTCTGCTCCCGGTGCAGCACGTTTCACTTTTTGTAAAGTCTTTCCGCAAAAAGCAGCATATATATTCCAGTCACTGGCTTCGGCAACCCAATTGAGTGTTCCGCTGGCATCAACAAAAGCAGTCAGGTCTTTCACTTTTCCATCAGAACTATAAGCTGTTACTGCCTCAATTTTTGCCCCGGCTTCTATTTGCTCCTTATACGTAGCAACAAGTTTTTCGGTAAGCTTTTCCCCTTTTGGAAGTGAATATTTTTGAATGATCAGTTTAGAAGCTGCAGCCGGCAGAGTTATCTGCGGCCCGCCAAAAGGCCAGCCAGTTCCGGTATTCATATCCATTCCCATGCCGTTTTTTCCAGTTTCGCGCACTGAAATATCCAATGCTTTCATCCATTCCGGGGAAAGATATTTGAGATATTGGGTTTCGTAACCAACAGCACCATAAATAGGTGTGATCTCCAAACCTCCAAAACCTGCTTTCCCGTATTCTGAAATCAGGGATGAAAGATTGGATTCATTAACGGCACTACCCATCCACCACCAACGGCTCCAGGGTTTTGTTTCTTTTGTAATAGACGGCCAGCTCGGTTGCGGGCTTTTTTGCTGACTTTGACAAGGTATGAGAAACAGGAAAGTAAATGCCAGAAACATCCCTGTAAACACATTATTCCTTAAGCTTTTATTCATCGTTGGGCTATAAAAATTGGCGATTTATCTTATTCAAATTACCGCTATCGTGCCGGATAATATTCTACGCCAAATTTATAATAGTTTTTCAACAGTAATCTATCTAAACTTTATCCTTTTCATTCATACTATAATACTGGAAGGCTGATTTTGCATCAGCGGTTTTCATTACTCGTCAGTTTAATTTCTACATGATAATCGTAAAGGGTATATAAACACTGGCAAGATTGTGAAATAAATTCCGTAATCCGTCATTTCAAAAATAAGCGTGTGTTACTCTTCAAGTGATTTTTAGTGATCCTCCTAAGACGGATCGTGCCGCTTAACATTAATCTATGCAGACAGGCTTTACCTTCTGTCGTATTCCGTTCGGGATAGATTCTTTATATCAGTATTTCTGGTATATTTTTTTTGTATATTTTCTGTATATTTGGATACACGAAACATACAGAAGCAATACAGAAAAGATACAGAAATACTGAATGAGGTACAAATCAGGATCGAATCATTGTTGGACTTATACTAAATTAAATATTTGAATATTATGGCACGGGTAACAAAAGGAATTGGAAGCGCATTTTCGGGTCGTATAGATAATATTGTATTTGTCAAAAGGGGAGAAAACACTTATGTGCGTACATTGCCCCGTGAGCGAAAGCCTTCGGAATGGAGCGTTGATCAAAGTAATCACCGGGAATGCTTTGCCAGTGTGATGAAATATGCATCCGGAATGATGAACTCATTTGTCAGACCGATCTGGAACAAGTCGGGAACCGATACGATAAGTGGATTCAACCTCTTTGTGAAGGCAAATAAACCGGCTTTCGGTGCAAAAGGACGCGTGGAAGACCCTTGTATGTTGCGTTTTTCGACAGGTTCGTTACCGCTTCCTTCTGACATGAAAGTCGTAATGTCCGCTGAAGGGACGAATGTAATCACGGTAACGTGGAAGAATCAAATCAACAATCCGGAACGGAGCCTTGATCAATTGATGGTTGTATTTTACAATACCATAAAATTGATGAACCCCGTTCAGACTACATTTATCCGAAAGGATGAGCAGGCACAACTTACTCTTTCGGAAAATGCCGGAAAAGAGAAATGGCTTTACCTTTTTTTTGGAAGTGCTGATCACACAGTGTATTCAAATGATCGTGCTTTTAAAATTACAATTCCATGATTCCAATCATCTTGCAACAAATGATGTCTGTTGAAGTAATATAAAATTCTGTGTTTATTTCAAGACAATCGTCTGTTAATGTTGGATGCTATTCATATAAAGCGCAGCTGCCCCATAGATGGCCGAATTTTCAAGCTCCGATACTTCAATTTTAAGATTTGTCAATACACTCGGGTAATCAAAATCCTTAATAGCCCCGAACATCGCAGATTTGAATAAATCAAATGCTTTTGTGAGAGAACCCCCAAGGATAATTATTTCAGGATCATATGCATACAATATTGATTTAATAGCCTGTCCCAGGTGGAATCCAAATTCGGCATATAGTTGAATGGCTGCAGGATCACCTAAAAGTGCCCGTTTATTGGTCTCAATTGCTGAAGTAGATTTCTCTTCCGAGAAGAATTGTCCGCTGCAATAGTGTTCGAAATTACTGTTCAAATAGGGGATGTTCCCAAATTCACCGGCGCAACAATTTTTCCCTTCATACAGTTTTCCATTGAAAATGAGTCCGCTTCCCATACCCGTACCGATTGTCAGGCCCACAAGACTTTTGCAATCCTTTGCTTTTCCATAATACTTTTCTCCAAGGGCGAAACAATTTGCATCATTGTTCACATAAATCGGCACTTTATAACGATCCTCGAGGATGTCTTTCAACGGAACGACTTTCCATGACGGAATATTCACTACATCGTAAACAATCCCCTTTTCGACGTCGACGACCGAAGGGACACCAATTCCAAGGCTTTTTGTGTTTTCATCAAAGCATTTGTCGATCACCGCAAAGAGTTTTTCCAACACTTCAGATTGAGAACCTGCAGCGGGAGTGGATTCTTTGGCAAGTTGAATAATTTTCTCTTCAACCACCTTTCCGGCGCGGATATTGGTGCCTCCCAGGTCGACACCAATAATATTTTCAATACTCTTCATAATAGCTAGTGTTTACAAGATCTGACTGAGCAGGTGTTTCCGTTCCTTATGAATTTTCAATATCAATTCACCAAAAAGCGTGTTGGCCCATGCAAACCACGAACGCGTAAAATTCTCCGCATTATCCTTGTGAAACGACTCATGCATAAACCCTTTGCCTGCATGAGTATTCTTCAGCCACAGAAGACATTGTGTAATCTCCTTATCATCGTTTGAAGTCATGGCCCTTGTAATGATACTCATGGGCCAGATCATTTCTGCCCCACAATGGGGACCTCCAACACCTGAAGCTGCCTTACCTTCAAAAAACCATGGGTTGTCCTTGCTTAAAACGAATCGTCGTGTATTCTGGTAAACTTCATCATCGGCTTTTACACAACCAAGGTAAGGCATCGCCAACAGACTCGGGATATTCGCATCGTCCATGTAAAGACTGTTTCCGAAACCGTCGATTTCAAAAGCAAATACTTTTCCGTAATTCAAATGATTAGCAACTGCGTATTGTTTCAGGCTTTTCCCAACCGTATCAGCCAGTTTATTGCACCTGGATACAAATGCAGGTTCATTGAAAACATGTCCGACAAGCTCAGCCATTTGGCGCAAGGAAGTGAGTGCAAAAAAATTGGAGGGAATCAGGTATAAAAAGGTGGTGGCATCATCAGATGGGCGGAAAGTAGAACAGATCAGACCATTGGGTTTAACCGGATTTCCGTAACCGTCACCAATAACGGTATCGGTTTGTTTACTGGTTAACCGCATGAAATGATAAGGCCCTTTTCCTGTCAGGCGTTGTTGTTCTTCGAAAGTTTTTACAATTGATTTTGCCGCTTTGAGCCATTGTTCATTAAACGGGGTTTTATCTCCAGTCAGTTTCCAGTAATGGTAGCTCAACCGGACCGGATAACACAACGAATCGATTTCCCATTTCCGCTCGTGCAATTCAGGTTTCATCTCAGTCAGATCGGTTTTCCACTCACTCCCGGTTGGCCCGAAATTGAAAGCATTGGCATAGGGATCGATCAAAATGCATTTTGTTTGCCGGTTGATTAAACCCACATATAGTTTCTTCAACTGCTCGTCCTTGTCTGCAAGGTGAAGATAAGGCCAGACCTGGGCCGTTGAATCGCGCATCCACATTGCATCAATATCGCCCGTAATAATAAATGAATCAGGAACTCCATTCAGTTCGGAGAAATGAACAGTGGTATCCAGCGTGTTTGGATAACAATTTTCGAACAGCCACGAAATCTCTGGATCGGTAATGTCCTTTTTTACTTTTAGGATTTCTTCTTCCACTGCGTTACTCACAAACAGCCTTTTGGCAACCAGTGGCCGAAGTGAATCTTTTTGAGGTGTTGATGCTGAAAGAAAGCCTGGTGCCATTGCCATAGCGCTTGCACTTAATATCGATTTATTGACAAATTTTCTGCGATTCATAATTAAATTTTATTTGGAGGGAATATCCTGAAGCTAAATATTACACTTTCGTTGTCGGGATCTTGTATTGACTTCATCTTATATTTAAAACCATTCAGCATTGTTCGTTTGGTTTTGATTGGTACAAATTTAAACTTTTTACGGTCAGTTTTACATTGTTGAGTCTGGTTTAGCATTTAGCTTTTGTATATCACACAAGACAATTAATATATGAAGTCTAATAATGTTTTAGAATTATAGATTCATAATTGGAAGTAGTTTCGCGATTCACCAATTTAATTATACTGATAATAATTGGTAATTGCTTGAAATATATCATTATAAGAATTAGTTATTGTCGATATTTTGTTTGATTCTTAAATGAATTTATAAGAAAACAGGTATTTTTTTTATTACAAGAAAGTCGATTGATATGAATCGTAAAAATGTTTAATCAATGACAACATATTATTCAACCTCAGAAAGACAAATTAAAGATTCCCATCTTAATTAATGCTTTTTCTAAGAGTAGTGGAAATCTTATCGTAAATAAAGTGTCACTTATTACATCCAGTCCTGCCAGGAGCTGAATTCTGGCACTGCTTTTAATATACTTTCACCCTACCAATATTTTACTTTGTGTAATATATCTGTAATCCTTGAGTAATGTATCTGTAGCATATATTACAGAAGCATTATAGCAAATTTATACAATGGCTACATGTACTATGGCGAATGTATGTCTACCGTAAAAAGTAGTTGAAATGCAAAATTTTATCCTTGAAATTATTTATGGAGGATTCTTATAAATGAAAAAGGTCTCACCATTCTTTTTTACCCACCAGCATCGGTATCTTTATGGCGTTTTTTGTTGAGGTGCCCGTTCCTATATCCATCTCAACTTTATTCCTTAATCATCTTGTTTTCTCCCCGTGAGAAATATTTACTAAACTTTCAAAAATAATCCATTCCAATCATGCACAAATTTTGAAACCTATAAGCACTAACCAACGTATATCAGATAAAGTCCCGGTAAATGATTTCTGATTGCTAAGAGATACTTTTTGCAATAAGTCTGCTGCAGGGTCAATTTTGTTGAAGATTTAGTCACTTAAATTTTGTCCTTATTTTGATTGACATACAATAAAACTATTTTGAACCGTTTTACCATTTTTGTTTTGGTTTTCGGAACTACCCGTTTATTCGCTATTTATGAATCTATTATAGGAGTTTTAAATTTAAATTTAATAAGAAAATATCTTTGTTAAAATCACGTTAGCACAAGGTATGAATTGTCAAGATGCAAAAAAATTCACAGCATATTATTCAAGCCCAGGGAGACATTTTAAAAATTCCCACCTTAATTGATGCTTATTCAAAGATTAAAGGAGATCTCGTTCTTAACACGGATTTGCGAGTCGATGGAAAAGTTATTGGCAAGGTTGAAACCGATAAAAATATTTTTATTGGTAAGGATGGATTTGTAAAAGGATTTCTAAGAGCCAATAATCTTGTTTCTTATGGCAGAATTGAGGGTAGTATTATCGTATCCGGAATTACAATTCTTCATCCTGGCTCTTCTATTTTTGGTAATTTGTATACTAAATTGATTAATGTTTTTGAGGGTGCAATTGTTACCGCGCATGTAATGAGTTCTGAAAATCTTGAACCAATTGCAGAGGCTCAGATTCGACTTGCAGAAGAGATAAATAGTTCGGATTTAAACCCAATAACAATTCCGTTGTACTCAAATGCAAAAATATCCACAGAGGAGGCTGTAATTTACACGGATCAGGAATCAGTTCATTTGCATGATGAAGAAAAGCAATGGTCTTCAATTAAAGAAAGTTCTGTATTTTCAGTCGACAATAATAACTACACTAAGCTTCGGAAGCCTGTGTTGTCTGATAAAGAACCCAATTATGCGTTTAATAAACGTAAAAATGACGTTGCAAAACCAGCTTCTGAACTCAATGGAAAATCTGTTCTTTTTGAATCACTTTTGAAACATTCGCTTGCAGAAAATTCTGATTTTTTGGTTGATGAGATTGAAAAACTCAATAGTATCGTTTCTCTTAATCAACCTGGGAAGGAAATAAATAGTAATGATCACCATGGCTTTGGATTTAATGAAGTAACAAATTTGTTGTCAAGAATTAAAAATTCAGTAGTGGAATCAGCCGAAAAAAGAGTTTAGCCAAATAATTGTTCATAAAGTAAATGATAGCTAATTTATCAATAACATTATCAGTTTATGAAACTGAAAATGTGCTTACATCGATGAGATCAAAAACGCTTTTTAACGATTAATTGTGACAATTTATTTTGTTTGTCTTATAAATCCCAATTTATCAATATTTTAAAATGAAAATTGGCTCAATACTTTAATAATTAATTGTAAAACATTTACTATGAAACGATCGTATGTTTTTCCAAGTGTTTATGAAGAAACCTCCGTTGATTTCGCGAAGGTTGCGGAGAGTTTTATCGACGGAATGAAAATTGTTAAATTTAATCAGCGCGACTACCTAATTGGAAACATAGCTTTGAGTGAAGGCAATGCTCCACACAAATTCCTGAATAGTTCCGCAAATGATCTAGACTATCAACTACTTGCATCAACAAGTTTGATCATTGCTACGCAGGGAAAATTCAACAAACTGGTTGTTACCATTGGCTTTCCTTTTATGTCGTATCCAATTTATAAAAAAGGGGCAGCTGATTTCTATTTAGGTAAACATGTGGTTAATTTCGACACAAGAACTTTTGGTGGTCCGGGTGTTGAAAATCTTAGTGTAAATATTGATAAAATAGATATAATCACAGAGGTAGATGGTTGTATAAAAGCCATTCGGGAAGGACAAACCGGTGATAAGAATAATTTTTTTATAGTGAGTCTTGGATTTGGAACATTTGAGCTTGCCCTTTCTACACCATCCGGTATTGTTCAACGCACAGCTCACAGCGAAAAAGGGCTTAATTATGCAGTTAATATCCTTACCAATGAGATTCAGAAACAATATTTTCTAAATCTGCTTACAGAGCAACAAATAGAACGCGCATTTCAACGTGGATCTTTTGTTATTAATCGTCATAAGGTAGATATCACCGAAATGAGGAAACGGGCATTGACGAGTTATTACAACGAAGTAATTTCCCCTTCCATGCGTAAGAAGTTTTCGGATGAAGATTTCTTACGGACTCAGAAGATCTATCTTGTTGGTGGTGGAGCCATGTATCCGGAACTTGAAAATTTATTCAAATTAGAGTTTCAAGATATTCTGGATGTAATTGTTTTACCTGATCCTTATCTTTGTGCCAGTGAAGGGTACTGCCTGAATTCAATTGCCTCGGCACAATCAACTGCTAACCTTGAAGTAAGGGACAGTACAGCTTTTGTGGGAATTGATATCGGAAATTCAAATACAGTAGTTACCGTTTTCACATTTACAGAATAGAACCTCCGGAATCGGATATTGGAATATTCTAAGAAATTAATTTCGGTTAAAAAGAGGAGAATTACATATGGCTGTAATCTCCTCTTTTTTAATGTAGTGACTTTTCAGAAGTGCGTATCGCCACTGTTATAACGTTGATCATTAACAGAAAAACTTAGTAATGGAATTAGTCCCACGATAAATAATAATGTTAATTTTTAGGCTGTTACAAGGTAAAGCAGTATTTTCACGTGAATTATCAGAAAAATTTATATTCAGAATGATGGAAAAATTTAAATTTGTAATGCTTTTATTATCAATGTTTACAACGCAGTTATTGTTTGCACAAGACTGGCCAAATTTGAACAGGTTCAAAAATGAGAATGCAAACCAGGTGTTGCCAACTTCTGGTGAGAAGCGGGTTGTTTTTATGGGAAACTCGATTACGGAAGGCTGGATCAATATGCGGCCTGAATTTTTCGCCGGCAAATTTTATATTAATCGTGGGATTAGTGGACAAACCACACCTCAGATGTTGGTTCGATTCAGAGCCGATGTGATCAAACTTAAACCTAGAGTAGTCGTCATTTTAGCCGGCACCAATGATATTGCCGGAAATACCGGTCCATCAACACTCGAAATGATCGAAGACAATATCATCTCAATGGCTCAGTTGGCAAAAGCCAATGATATTAAAGTCATACTTTGTTCTGTTTTGCCTGTTTATGATTACCCCTGGAAAACAGGACTTAAACCAGCTGAAAAAATTATTGATCTTAATAAACTGATAAAAACATATGCTGAGAAAAGTGGATTGATTTACCTTGACTATTTTTCTGCAATGGTAGACGAACGAAATGGTTTGAAGGCGGAGTATTCAAAAGATGGCGTTCATCCAAATGAAGCTGGCTATAAAATAATGGAACCACTAACTGATGCGGCGATTGATAAGGCTATAGGAGTGAATAAGCCTGTTAATCAGACTAAAACTACAAGTCATAAAAAAACTTCCAGTCATAAAAAACACAAATGAGAAGAATACTCCTGATCCTTATGATTGGTCTGATGGCCTTTTCATTAAGCGCACAGAAATCTATTGAATGGATTTCAACGACTGAAGTGTCTGAATGGGTGAATCAAAAAGGATTAATTGAATTGCCTGTCTCGGGTAAACCGGATGTTGAAATTTTGTCAGATAAACCTTTACAAACGATCGAAGGCTTTGGCGCCTGCTTTAATGAACTTGGTTGGACTTCATTGAATTCGTTGGGCAAATCTGACCGCGAATCTATTCTGAAAGAGTTGTTTGCCCCTGGATTGGGTGGTAATTTCACCATCTGCCGGATGCCCGTTGGGGCGAACGATTTTGCACGCGACTGGTATTCGTACAACGAAACGGATGGCGATTTTGCTATGAAGAAGTTCAGTATTGCAAATGATTTACAAACACTTGTCCCGTTTATAAAAAACGCGAAACAATATAATCCGGCGTTAAAAATCTGGGCATCCCCCTGGAGTCCACCTTCATGGATGAAGTGGAACAAGCATTACGCCTGCGCAAGTACAGGTGCCAACGTGGATAAAAAATTTCAAAACAGTCTCGATAACACGGGGCAAGGCAAGGAAGGTTCGAACCAGTTTATTCAGAAAGATGAATATTTCAGCGCTTACGCTCTTTACTTCTCCAAATTTATAAAGGCTTATCGCGATCAGGGAATTAACATCTCTGCGGTAATGCCTCAAAATGAATTTAATTCCTGCCAGATTTTCCCGTCCTGCACCTGGACTGCCACCGGTCTGGCTAAATTTATTGGTTCCTATTTGGGCCCAGCCATGGAAAAGGAAAAGGTGCAGATCTTCTTCGGAACCATGGAGCGTCCAAACATTGCACTTGTGGATACCATTATCAATGACCAGCTGGCGGGAAAATACATTAAAGGTATAGGATTTCAGTGGGCAGGGAAAAAGGCGATAGCGGATGCACATATGAAATATCCAAAAATGCTTTTGTATCAGTCGGAGCAGGAGTGTGGTGATGGTAAAAACGACTGGAAATATTGCAGTTATGCATGGACACTTATGAAACATTACCTTTCGAATGGAGCAAATGCCTATATGTACTGGAACCTTTCGCTCGACAAAGATGGCTTCAGCCGATGGGGTTGGCGTCAGAATTCGCTCATAAGTGTTGATCCGATAAAAAAAACCTTCACCTATAACTTTGAATATTACCTGTTGAAACATGTGAGCCATTTTGTAATGCCAGGCGCAAAGCTTTTGGATATCAACGGTGCCAATTCGAAAATCCTCGCATTTGTCAATCCGGATAAGAGCATTGTTGTGGTTTTAAGGAATGATGAAACAGTTGATAAGAAGGTCAGTTTGAAGATTGGAAAGGTGATGATAAATCCTCTGCTAAAGGCTGATTCATTCAATACGTTTGTCGTTAAGTAAGTTACAAATTGATACAATGAAAAAGACATGCATTCTTCTGTTAATTTGTTTGGCCGGACTGAATCTGAACAATGCTTTTTCCCAGGTAAAACCAATCACCCTTCATCCGGGAAATACTCATTACTTTAGTTACAAGGGGAAACCAACTATTCTGATTACCTCCGGCGAACATTACGGTGCTGTGATGAACCCCGATTTTGATTACAGAATTTACCTCGAAACCCTTCAGAAAGATGGGCTGAACCTGACGCGGACGATGACCGGCGCTTATTTTGAACCTGCAGGTGCATTCAATATTTCAAAAAACACATTGGCCTCGGATGCGTTGAAATACCTGTGTCCCTGGGCTCGGGCTGAGAAAGGATTAAAGTTTGACCTTAACCGATGGGATGAAGCCTATTTTACACGACTGAAAGACTTTGTTGCTGAAGCCAAAAAGAGCGGTGTCATCGTGGAACTGTCCTTGTTCTGCCCTTTTTACGAGGAGATGCAATGGGAATTGAGTCCCTTCAATATCAAAAACAATGTCAACGGATTGGGTGCAATTCCCCGCACCGATGTATATACCCTCGATAAAAACAAGGGACTTTTGGCCATTCAGGAAAAGATGGTCCGTAAAATTGTAGAGGAGCTGGACAGTTTTCCAAATGTGATTTACGAAATTTGCAACGAACCTTATTTTGGCGGAATTACTGCCGAATGGCAAAATCACATTGCCCAGGTGATTACAGAAACTGAAAAATCATTCAGGAACCGGCACCTGATTTCGCAAAATATTGGCAATGGATTTCAGAAAATACAGGAGCCAAACCCATTGGTTTCGGTTTTCAATTTTCATTATGCTGCGCCGCCAAAAGCTGTTGCCCTCAATTTTGATTTGAACAAGGTAATCGGTGAAAACGAAACGGGATTTAACGGACAAATGGATTCAACCTATCGCAAAGAAGCCTGGGAATTGATTTTAGCCGGAGGTGGGTTATTCAACAACCTCGATTACTCGTTCACAATCGACAATGAAGACGGCACTTTTCAATATCCTGCAGCCCAACCCGGCGGCGGTTCTCAAACTTTGCGCAGGCAACTGGGTTGTCTGAAGAAATTCATTGAATCATTCAACTTTGTGGTAATGAAACCTGATACAACGGTCTGCTCCGGAGGATTGACAGATAAAAACAAAGTGTACGTATTGGCTGAGACAGGGAAACAATATGCCATTTACCGGATGGGTGGCAAACAGGGTTATCTGGAACTTAATCTTCCCAAAGCCAATTATATTTTGGAGTGGATGAATCCGCTAAGTGGAAAATATGAAAAGAAAATTGTATTGAGTCATGCTGGCGGTAAGGCAAAGCTTGAGTTGCCGGCATATTCTGAAGATTTCTCGTTGCGGATTTTACACTTGAACTGAAGAAGGAAGAATCTGATAACTTGAGGTCACAATTTGTGACCTCCAATTCTGATCTGATGGGATTAAGATATTCGCCAATGGTATTTACTGAACATGGCGTTTTGATGCTTTCGAGTGTTTTGAACAGCAAAAAAGCCATTTCGATCAATATCCAGATTATGCGGATATTCACCAGAATACTTCAAATGCTGACTGATTCACTTGGTCTAAAACTGGAAATTGAAAAAATAAAGGAAAAGGTTCAAAATCAGGACAAAAACATTGAACTGGTTTTCAGTTATCTCGACGAACTGATTACGAGACAAAAGGAACAACCAGAACGTAAACGAATTGGATATAAGACGAATGACTAATTATAAAGTAAATCAGGAAATAATGAAATTTAAAACATTAACGCTACTACTATTCTTCCCGGTCTTGGCATTCAGTCAGTCAACCCTGAAAATTGATTTGCTGCCTGGCGAAAAAATTTGGTCAGGAGCCATTAAGGAAAGTGATAAAATGCCTTTTGCGGAAGGCTATAAATTCGACTTCTATGCCAATAACCTATCCAATCAGTTGCAGCCTTTATTATTGGGAAGCAAGGGATTGTGGGTATGGAGTGAAGATCCGTTTGCATTCGAGGTTCAGAAGGATAAAGTTATCATTTCAAACGCAAAAGGTGAAGTAAAATACGGTCATTCGGGCAGCAGCCTGGCCGAAGCGCGGCAATATGCTTCCAAAACGTTTTTCCCGGCTTCAGGAAAAATGCCCGATGAATTGTTGTTTTCGAGGCCACAATACAATACTTGGATTGAATTGACCTACAATCAAAACCAAAAGGATGTTTTGAAATATGCGCAGGCCATTATAGATAACGGATTTGCACCCGGTGTGTTGATGATCGATGATACCTGGCAGGAAGATTATGGCCTTTGGAAATTCCATCCGGGACGCTTTCCTGAGCCTAAACAAATGATCGAAAAACTTCATCAGATGGGGTTTAAGGTGATGGTTTGGATGTGCCCTTTTGTTAGTGGCGATCAGGCTATTATTGTTCGCGAAATCATGAAGGGGAAAGGATTTCTAATGCAGAAAACCTCCGAAAAACCAACCTGGGAGAAGGCAACCGACCCGGCTATGATCAGCTGGTGGAATGGCTATTCTGCCTTGCTCGATTTCACAAACCCTTCTGCGGTAAAATGGTTCAACGACCAGCTCGACCAGCTTGCGAAGGATTTTGGAGTCGACGGTTTTAAACTTGATGCCGGCGACATGGATTTTTATACTTCAGATGCCCTGAGCATGAAACCTGCTTCACCAAACAAACAATGTGAATTGTATGCTCAGTTCGGTTTGCGCTATCCGCTCAACGAATATCGCGCCTGCTGGAAAATGGCAGGTTTACCATTGGCGCAACGACTTGCCGATAAGAACCATAACTGGGAAGATGTTCAAAAACTTGTTCCTCAAATGCTTACGGAGGGATTAATTGGTTATACTTTCTCGTGTCCCGATATGATTGGGGGAGGTGAATATAAAAGTTTCATTGATTTAAAATCAATCGATCAGGATCTGGTCGTTCGTTCGGCGCAAATCCATGCCCTGATGCCCATGATGCAGTTTTCGGTGGCTCCGTGGCGAATCCTGGATAAAGAACACTTTGATGCAATTAAAACTGCTGTTAAAATTCGTGAAAAATTTACACCGACAATTCTTGATTTAGCCCGAAAATCTGCCAAAACGGGCGACCCCATAATCAGTTCAATGGAATACGCTTTCCCGGGTCAGGGATTTGAGTCAGTGAATAACCAATTTATGTTGGGCGAGACCATTTTGGTGGCTCCGGTCGATAAAAAGGAAACTTCACGAAAGGTTGTTTTACCCAAAGGGAAATGGTTATCCGATGAAGGGAAAAAGTATAAAGGGGGGGTGTCTTATACAATCGATGTTCCAATTGCACGATTACCGTATTTTGTATTGAGCAAATAAGTAATCATAGACCAAAATAGTTAGTAATGACTATGAAAGAATTAAGAAATAAGGTAATCGGAAAGATCAATCGGACCGATGATGATGAACTTTTAAATGAAGTTTACCGATTACTAGAGGATCATTTTGAAGATACGGAGATTTGTTTATTATCTGAAAATCATAAAAAGGCAATTGAAGAGGCAAAAGGCCAAATAGATAGAGGTGAATATCTTACGAATGAGAAAGCTAACGATGAGATTGTCAAATGGCTAAACAAGTAATTTGGACAAAGCTTTCTTTTTATTATTATAATAGGAAAATACACCAATCTATTTTTACCAGACTTTGATTTGCCCGGAATCAAAAAATTGCTGTAATTGCAGCTTGATTTTGTGGAATACAATCGATATTCTGAAGCCCCAAAACAAAATTTTGAATAATGCAATATCAAGAACCCAGTTACCAATATGAGCTCCATTTCACTGTTCGCGATTATGAATGTGATCTGCAGGGAATCGTCAACAACGCTGTCTATTTAAATTACTTCGAACATACGCGGCACACTTTTCTGATTGGCAAAAACATCGACTTTGCTGCGTTGCATGCTGACGGGATCGATTTGGTTGTGTCACGTATTGAAATTGATTACAAGCTCTCACTCACAAGCGGAGATTCTTTTGTAGTAAGGTTAAATATTCAAAGAGAGGGTCAATTAAAATTGATATTTAACCAGGATATTATCAGGTTGCCGGAGAATAAGCTCGTAGCCCGTGCAAAAGTGATCGGAGTAGGACTAAAACATGGCCGGCCGATTCGGTTGGAAGACGTTCCCGGTTTTATTGAACTCTTTTAACAGATGGATTACCTTCCTCTTATCGGTACTGTAGCACTTTTAAATCTGCTGGCTGTCATTAGTCCGGGGCCTGATTTCGTGGTCACAGTCAGAAATTCACTCTGCTATTCGCGTAGGGCCGGTATTTTTACTGCGCTGGGTATTAGCCTTGCACTTTGTATTCATTTGTTCTATTGTGCGGCTGGCATTGGTTACATCATCTCAACATCTGTCGTCTTGTTTGCCATTCTCAAAGTGCTTGGGGCGGGCTACCTGATCTATTTGGGCTTTAGTTCTTTTTTGGCTAAAGGTTCAAGGATTGATCTCACAGAAGAACATACCGGGACAGATCTGACGCGTTTAAAAGCATTTAAAATGGGTTTTCTGACCAATGTGCTAAACCCCAAGGTAACCCTCTTTTTATTGAGTTTATTTACTTTGGTGATTGGTAATTCCATCCCGGTTTATATCATCATTACGATTTCTGCGATCATCATCCTGACCGCCTTTACCTGGTTTACGATTGTTTCCATATTCCTGGCACAGCAAAACGTTCAAAGGGTATTTCTTAAATACGAAAAAATCATCAACCGCACATTGGGCGGATTCCTCGTGTTTTTGGGAGTCAAGATTATTTTGACATTTTATTAGCCGTTTTATGATTTTTGAAGGCGGCCATTTGTATTGATCAATCTGTTGATTAAATTTGCAACAGGCTTGTATAAAAATCAAATCCATGAAACTCAATCGTGTGATTTACCTGGTACTTGTTATCATCATACAAGTATTTCTCTTGCTTAATTGCAGGAAAGAAGCTATTAATATACCACCTCCAACCGTCCAAACTTCTCCAGTTACCATTATTACAATGACTTCTGCCAATTGCGGTGGAGAGGTTATTTCAGGAACTGATGTAATATCCTGCGGAGTTTGCTGGAGTACCTCTCAAAACCCGACCATCGCCAATTCAAAAACGATGGATGGGACAGGAGTTGGCGTTTTTACAAGCTACCTTACCGGGCTTACGGCTAATACGACCTATTATGTCAGGGCCTATGCTACAAATAGTAAGGGAACCTCCTATGGAAACGAAGTTAGTCTTACAACAGCTGGTTTTAGTTTTACGGTTACCGATATAGATGGCAATGTCTATGGTGCAATTAAAATTGGCACGCAGGTTTGGATGGCTGAAAACCTAAAGGTAACCCATTATCTGAATGGTGATCCCATCCCTGACATTATCGAAAATGAAGCATGGGGCAGTCTTGCTACCGGTGGATATTGTTATTATAATAACGATCCAAATAATTTAGCGACTTATGGAGGGTTATACAACTGGTATGCAGCGGCCGATGGTCGTAATATCGCCCCAATGGGTTGGCATGTACCCACCGATGCCGAATGGACGGCGTTAATAAGTTTTTTGACAGACAAAAACGCCGTATGGACCGGAATCGGTGGTAAACTTAAGGAAACGGGCACGGCTCACTGGCAAAGTCCTAATGCCGGTGCAACCAATGAAACAGGATTTAATGCCCTTCCGGGAGGCTGGCGGGCAATTGATTATATGAACGTGAGTTTTATGGGTTTCTGGTGGAGTTCAACGGAGGAGTACGATAAATCATTTGCCTATTTTAGGGATTTAACCGCCAATTCTAATACCGTAATTGGAGGCCCTTTCGTTATATATGGGGGCCGTTGCGCAAAGATGTATGGCTTGTCAGTGCGCTGTTTGAAGGATTAGTTTTTTTGATTTATTTACCTTTTTTATTTTCAAATAATGTTTGCCGAAAAACCTTTTTTTATTTAAAAAGTTCGTAATTTTAAGGCACGAACCGGTTGAAATATAAAAAACCTCTTTCCTGTTAAAAACCTTTTAAATTCTGCTCTATGGTAAGATCCTCAGAGATGTGAAGCCATCCCGAACACTTTTTAAAGTGGATTTCTGTAATCAAAATCGTATAACCACCTGCTTGAGGCAACCACCCGGAGTCAACCGGAATGCGTTCGCTGTCATTCGTTTGAAGCGATTTTTTTACCAACTAAATCGCTTGTTTTATTTTACGGTCAAAAGATTAAATAATAAAACAAAAAAAATGTCGTCAAATACAGATTATATTGAATTGTTAGATGTAATTCAGGCCATCATACCTGAAAAGACGATCACCCCAACCATGCCTGTGGATGTGTTTGTGCAGGAAGCGGAGGATCTGTACCACTGGTGCCAGGATGATAAGGTGGCACTTACCCATGCCGGTCTCGACTGGGCAAATGTAGACAATCTTCCCGCTCGTGCGGGTGCCTGCCGTGAGGCGCAGTCGCGTTGGAACAAGGAACGGAATACACGCCAGCAGGATGAGCAGGCATGGAAAGACAAATCACCTTTGGCTTTCGACCTGCGCGACCAATTGCTCCATTCATTTAGGTATGCTTTCCGTAATGATGAGGAATTACTTGCCAGGGTGGAGGATATTGCGCAGGGCGACTCCAATTCCGATATGGTGCAGGACCTGAATGATCTCTCGGTTTTGGGAAAAGCCAATTTGGATTTGCTTGCAGCGATTGGTTTTGATGCTGCATTACTCGATGAAGCTGCTCTGAAATCGGACGAGATGGGCGATCTGCTGGGTGCGACCAATGGTGAGCGGAAAAAGGACAGCGATGCGATGATGATCCGCGACCAGGCTTTCACCTACCTAAAAGCGCCCATGGATGAAATCCGCAATTGTGGCAAGTATGTCTTCTGGAAGAATCCCGACCGGCTTGACGGGTACGTGAGTAACTACTGGCAGCATCGAAACGCCGTAACAGTGAAGGAAACTCCCAAAGTCGAAGGCTAATAATTGTAGAAACCCCGGAAACTAAATCCAATGAACGTTTCCGGGTTTCTTGTTTTTACAGCAGATATTTCTTCTGGTTGTCGGGTCCCGTGATTTTCAATCGCGGTTTTAAAAAAGCAATTGAACAAAGTCAATCCAAATAAACAAAAGCTAACTCGGGCGGGTCCCCAACCTACTGGACGGCCAGAAATTCAACTCGGTCGACTCACCAACCAACTGGACGGTGCGAAACCTAACTCGGACGGCTCACCAACCAACTGGACGGCCAGAAATTCAACTCGGTCGACTCACCAACCAACTGGACGGTGCGAAACCTAACTCGGACGGCTCACCAACCAACTGGACGGTGAGAAACCTTACTCGGGCGGGTCCCTATTCAACTGGACGGCGAGAAACTTAACTCGGATGGGTCCCCAACCTACTGGATGGCTAGAAACTCAACTCGGGCGACTCACCAACCAACTGGACGGTGCGAAACCTAACTCGGACGGATCACCAAGCAACTCGGACGGTGAGAAACTTAACTCGGACGGCTCACCAACCAACTGGACGGCCAAAAACTCAACTGGACAGTAAGAAACATAACTCGGGCAGGTTTCCTATAAATCGAGGTAGTTTAAAACCTTATTTCCGTTAAACCAACCTTAGTAGAAATCCAAATCCCCATGGTCTAAACCTTATTTATTCACCTGTAAATCAATAAGGTTGAATACAGGGGGACTAACCGGGCTACTAAGGTTGGGAAAAAAAATAAGGTTTAAAAAAAGACAATTAATAGCAGCATTTTTGAAGAAAAGCTGAAGAGTTTTAAATCTTTTGTTGTTTCTACTTAGCCAAAGCGCAAAGATTTTTTAAATGTCACATAAAATTAAATTATTAATATTAATTATCATGATTTTAATAGGTAATCATAAATCTGTTTGGTAGTTTTGGACAATTAACCTTAAAATTTAATCATTATGAAAAAGAACAGTAAAGTTTGTATTTTTCCTTTATTATTGAGTTTTTTATTAATGGTATCAAACAGTTGTAAGAAAGACATTATTCCAATTGAAACAAGTACAGTAACTGACATTGACGGAAATATTTACAAAACTTTAAAAATAGGAAATCAATGGTGGATGGGTGAAAACCTAAAAACCACCAAGTTCAATAATGGAACAAATATACCCAATCCAATTGAAGATAACATATGGAATAATCTTCATTCTTCTGGATATTGCTGGTATCAGAATAATAATACTTATAAGGACCAAGGAGCTTTATACAATTGGTATGCTTTATCGGATATAAGAAATATAGCTCCAATTGGATGGCATGTACCAACGTATGCAGAGTGGACAACGTTTAAGAACTATTTGAGCAGCGAACATATATCTTCAGGAGAGATAGAAAATGCAGGTTTTTCATTTATGTCGGTTGGTATTCGTTCAGGTCGTTTTACTACTACCGATATTGGTACTCAGTGGTGGAGTACGACAGAAAAAACTGATGGTTTTATATCAATTCAGTCATTTACATTCAATAATAGTAGTTACTCCACAAACGACTACGTTTATAAGTCTGATGGATACTCTGTACGATGCGTGAAAGATTAGTTTTACTCCATTTCTTTAAATACTCGTTAATAATTAATTGTTTAGTTTAAATCGCTTAAAAATTTAAAACATGAAAGTTAAAGAATTTACAAGTTTCAATTCAGTTCCAGAACAAGCATTAAATCTTTTGTCTGAAAAAATAAACACCTTTCTTAAATATGATAAAAGTATAGTGGTAATAAGTTTGAGTCATTCAATTATTGATTCTCAAAGTAACCAAGAATATGAAAAGTTTATGGCTTCTGCTTTACTTTGTTATAGTTAACATTGAAAATTTAAGAATTGAATACAAATTTCATTATTAAGGTTTTGCTAAAAGGTTGGGTTAAGTA
>Ga0118677_10005286_pt1 | contig 22704 bp, 13 predicted proteins | sample AliMusrvi5mmetaG_FD_86154 | JGI IMG/M metagenome (GOLD analysis project Ga0118677, IMG submission 86154)
CCCTCTCTCGGGTTCCCGTGGGGGATCCCAAGGACCAATATCCCACCCACAATCAATTCTTTACACTGTGGAAATCTCGAAAAAAATGCAAAAAAATAATTCACCGAAATCGGGCACGCTTTTATTGAAACTAAAGCACTTACAAATGCTTGGGTCCCCACGGAACCCAACCCCGCCGCTACCTCTTCACCGGCACCACCACATACGGCGCGCCCGCCTCCAGGTCCGGGAACATCCGGCCCGCGCCATTCCGGCCGATCGCCTCGACGAAATACATCAAATCCCACTTCGTATCGATGAATGACGCAGGTATCGAGCCCGCATACGTCTTCGTCTTCGGATCAAACTTCATATCCACGGTCTGGTAGTCTTCCACCTGCGTCACATGCCGGTACCGTAGCTTCACAGACATCAGTCCGGCCGCTGCGGTGACCTGCGCGCTGACCACGAAATCGCGGCCCGTCAGCGCGGACTTCGCAGAGGAGAGCTTAGCGGCCGGCGGTTGCTGCTTGGATGCATGCGGCTTGAGAGGAGCACTATCGCCGGCGGCCGGCCGCTCAGCTTGCAGCTTCTCAAAGTCGCGCGCGATGATGCCGTACTCCTCTTCCCAGTGGCGGCTGAAGCCCACGGCGTGGACCCCAAATGCCAGGTTCTTGCTGTACACATCGCCCGCCGCCTCCACAATCTGTTTCCACGCCTCCATCGCTTTCCGCTCGGAAGCCACGGCGTCATCGTAGGAGCCCAGGCTCTTCGATTGCTTGAACAGGTTATAACTCACGCCCGCCAGCAGCCGCCACGAGTGATAGCGCGCCAGCCCCGCAAGAATCTTCAGATCGGTCGTCGTCGCCGTGAATTCAGCCCCGCTTCCCTGCCCTGCCGCGGCAACTTCCGCCAGGATCGCATCGGCCGTCTGTGCGAACCAGCGGCTGGTCTCCTCAGGCCGCCGCATCGCCGTCAATTCGCCGTTGATGATACTCTTCGCCTCATCCCGCACATTCATGAACTGCTGGATGTCGCTGCCGTCTTCGTTCGCATACTGCGTCAGGCTCCCCTGGCGATTCATCTCGGCCCAACCGCGAGTGGTCGGGAAGTTCGAATAGAGATGGCTGGCGGCAACGATGCGCGGCAGCACATTGCTAGCCAGTTGCAGGCCCTTCATTAAATGCGGACCGGCCACAGGACCGAAACGCTTATCGAACTCGCGCGTCCAGGTCTCCGCCGGCGCATTCGGATTGTAGGTGAGCCTCCCCCACACGCGATAGAAGTGCCAGTAGCGTTCGAACTCGTAGTCGTAATGCTTGTACTTCGGATTCAGGATCTCCAGCGGCTCGGCATCGTGCGGCTCGCCAAGCATCTTCGTGGCGAGCATCTCGTTAATCTCGAAGCTGTTGCCATCGTATAGATGGACGCTGGCCGCAAAGCGGCGGACATATTCGGGATCGCCCCACAGCAGCAGCCGCGTGGTGCCTCCGCTCCATAGCTGCCAGTGAATGCGGTAGCGCTGCGGATAGCGCAGCAGGTCGGCGTAGCCGTGGCGGCGGTCCTTCTGATTCTGTTTGTTGATATGCGTGGGATGGAACGGCATGCCCATCTGCTCCATCCAGTACTTGGTCGAGACGGTCGCTTTCAGGCCGAGGTCGATGGCATCGTTGATCACCGCATCGGGCAGTTCCTTGGCGCGCAGGTCGAGCCGCAGAGCGGGGTGATCGCGTTTGATCGCCGTGAAGACGTCGTGCCAGAAGGACTGCATCTCTTCGTGCTTCAGGCCCGATTCGTCGTGCATGCGGAACTGAATGCCGTCGACTTCCGGGAACGTCTCCAGGAACTGATGCAGCGAGGCCTTTGTGTAGGCGGCGAGATTCTCAGCGGTCACTCCGAACACCAGGCCCGGGACCCGCTTGCCCGCATTCTGCGAAGCGCCGGGGATGCCGCCGCCCTGCACTCCGCCGCGATAGATGTGGTCCCAGATCCCCACCGTCACATGAATGCCGCGCTCGTGCGCTATCCGTATCATCGCCTTGAACGCCGCGGCATTCTTCGCCTGTTGAGCGGGGGTGATGCCGACGAACTCCACGCCATCGTAGCCCTTCGTGTTGAAGAAGTACGGATAGAGCGGCGCCATGAAGCCGCCGTTTTCGTAGCCGAAGATAAGCACGAAGTTGTTCAGCCGGTCGGTGGCCAGCAGGTCGAAGTAGCGCGTCCAGTAGCGCTCGTCGTAGAGCCGCTGTTCGAAGTACGCGCGCTGCATCGTGTAAGCCGAGATGCCCCGTTCGCCGATGTACGGCTTCTCGGAAACATCGCGCACGTTTTCGAACGGCCTGGCCGCGCTCGCCGCCGCGATCTTCTCCGCGGTATCGAGAGCGGCATACATCAGCCCGCTCGAATCGCCGCCGGAGAGAATCACAGCGGGTTTACCGTTGCGCACTCCACGCCGCACGGCCAGCGATTCCGGCGCCTTCGCCAGCACAGAGGCCTCGGTAGCAATGATGTAATCGGCGCCCGTGGCGCTGGCGGTCGTCTCGATGCCCTTCGCCCGGAGCGCCTCCGTAAGTACGGCGATCCCATGGGCAGCCGGCGAGCCGGCAGGCGCAGTTGAGATGATAGCGGCCTTCGAAGCGAATAAGGAAGTAGAAAGCGCTGTAATAAGGATGGCAAGTCGCAGAAACAAGATAGTTCTCCGTTCGGCCATCAGTATACAACGCACGTTGGCGTGAAAGCAGCCTAGTTGGAAAAGATGTCTTCCAGGCTTGCCGCATCGACGAATCGAAGCGCCCACCGCTCCAGTTCCGGTGCGTGCGCGGCGTGAATCTTCGCCTGAAGATCGGAGGAGAGAGTTCCGAAACGCTTGGTCATTTGCTTCATGAGAAGATCGGACTGGCCTGATGCCATGCCCTTCGCCATGCCCCTCTCCATGCCCCTCTCTATGCCATCTTCCCAGTAACCGCGGATGACCGAATTTTCCAGGAGATCGATTTCAATCGGCATTCGTTTCACCTCTTGCTGGACAACGGCCTCCAGCTTCCTCAATCCTGATAATATCATGAGCTTTTCACGAAGGTCTTCCTGTTCCCGCTTGGAATTCTTCAGCCAGCTCCCAAGAATGCGCCTTACCGTTGCGCGTTCGTCCTTCATCTTTGTCAACACGGCAAGTGCGCGGTCAGCATCGGAGTTGCTGTCCATGAAGACGTCCTCATCGATTTCGCGGATATCCGTCAGCTGGTACCGGTAGGAGAGGATCTCATTTTCCAGACGCGAGGCCATCGAACATGCCGGCTTGCCGATATAGAGACAGTGTTGCAGTATCCGCTGATCCTTGAACCGCTCATGCAACATCAGCCAGTACTGCAGCATCCGCTGCGGCATGCGTGGCTCATTGCGCGACTGCACTTCCAGATGAAAGATGCGCCCGTCATCGAGGCTCGTCACGTAATCAGGCATGCGATTCCCGGGCGAGCGCAATTCCGAATTGAGATGCGCAACGGGTTTCGCGCCTGTCAACGCCGGGGTTACCGCGTTTGCCAGGGATTCGGGGATAGACTTGAAGGTCGCGTCGAAGTTCAAGAAAATGGCCGCCTACACATGGAAGTGCAAAGCGGCCAGGATTCTTCTCAATGATACTTCGCTTAGAAGTCGATCCGCAGTCCCAACTGCATGCGCCGCGAAAGTCCCGCCCCCGTAAACTGCCCGAAGGTGGTGGGAATCTGCCCGCCAGGGTCAACCGCATAGGCCGCACCATTGAACGTTCCGCGAGAGATGCTGGTGGTGTTGTTGAAGCGGATGGTGGTATCGAGCGACGTGTACTGCGTGTGGTTGAAGATGTTATACGCCTCGGCGCGGAACTGGGCACGGAAGCGTTCGTTGAGCTGGAAGTTCTTGAACATCGAGATGTCGAAGTTGTTGCGTCCAGGCCCGCGGAACACATTCTTTGGAGCGTTGCCCAGCGTGCCCACGGCGGGCATCGCGAAGGCCAGCGGATTGACATTCAGGGCGAAGCTGCGCTGGTCTTTCGGCAGAGTCGGAACACCCACGATATTGGGGCGCGCGGCGTCTGACGGCGATCCGGAGACGTTGTTTGCATTGCCTGATACCGTACCCAGCGAAACCGACTGCGGGGCGCCGCTCATCAGCGTCATGATGCCCTGCATCTGCCAGCCATCGAGGATTCCCTTGGTGCCCACATTGCGTGCACCCGAGGGCAGAATGTTCGTGCCTTTCGGAATCGCGTAGACCCAGCTGCCCTTCAGGATGTGGGTGCGGTCATAACCGGCTTCGCCGTAGTTCCACACCTTGGGGCTCACCAGGTTGCTGAGGTTGGTGGTATCGATGTCGTCGTAATCCATTGCCTTTGACCACGTCCAGGCCAGGCCGCCGGAGAGTCCGTGGGTGAGGCGCTTATTCATCGAAGCCTGCAGCGAGTGATAGCTGGAGTTGGCGTCGTAGTTGTAGTACTGGATGTTGGTGTAACCGGCATAAGGATATAGGAACTGGTTCGGAAGCGCCGCGTTGTTATTGGACGCATCCAGATTCGCCGGATTCAGTGTGGTGCCAACCGGAATCGAGTTGAGGTCTTTACGTTCCAGCAGGTGGCGGCCCAGCGTTGCAACATAGGCGACATCAAGCATGAAGCCTTGCGGTAACTGGCGCTGAATGCCGAAGCTGTAACTGATGGTGCGGCCAAGCGTGCGCTGCGGATTCAAGCCGGAGGTCGCCGACGGGAACAGGAAGCCCTGCGAAGCAGCAAGCGAAGCAAAGCTGCCGTAAGAGATCTGCGGAGTCAACTGATTCGGAGGATCGAGGTGCAGTGCATAGCCCCACAAGTCCTTCTCGTGGATTTCGTAAAAGAGACCGATACCACCGCGAACAACGGTCTTGCCATCCCTAAAGGGAGACCACGCAAACCCGAAGCGCGGCGCCGCTTTCACGTTGCTGTTTTCTCGCAGACCGTGCGGATAGTTGGGATTGGTCATCATGTTCACCGTACCGTTGAACGGATCGCCCGCGTTGGGGGCGATGGCGCCGATCAGAATCGCGGGGAAGGTCTGTCCGGTCAGCGGGTCCTGGCCGACGCGAGTGCCGTTGATTTTGACGGGGGAGATGAACCGCACGGCGTTCTTCGGATTCCACATGCTCGGCACAAAGCCCGCTTCCTGATTGCGCGAGCTATAGAAAGGAGTCGACCAGCCGAAGCGGACGCCGTAATCGAGCGTGAGGTTGCGCGTGACTTTCCAGCTGTCCTGTGCGAACCACTCGTAGGAGAATGACTGCTCATAGAGCGGCGGGCGATTGTTCGATTCCTTGTACGTCTTGAAGACGCCCATCAGCGCGTTGGAGAACGGGTTCTGGGTGTCGTTGGGGTTGACCGAATCGACGGTGAAATCGTAGGTGCCGTTCCAGGTTCCCGACTCTCCCTTCACCGCTTTCCAGCGTTCGTAATAGAAACCATACTTGGAGGTGTGTTGGCCGATGGTTTTGGTCAGCGTGGCATCCATGAAGCCAGGAGTTTCGGCGCCGCGCAGAGGGAAGCGCGCGTTGAGGCTGGTGCTGATGGCGCTCGGTAGTCCGCCGAAAGTGGTGTTGGGCAGCAGGTTGAGAGGGTTGCCGGCGGGATACAGCTGCGGAATCGTGAAGCCCGCTGTGGAACGGGTGATCGCCTTTAGCTTGTCAGTGTCGAGAGGTGCTCCGTCTTCGGTCCAGCGCGTCACGCGGGCGGAGATTTCGAGAACGGCGGTGGGACCGAGAATACGGGTGAATGAGACCGCGGGAGCGTGGGTCTTGCTGATGTAGTGAGCAGGCATGTAACCCCAGTTGGAGTTGCCCGCGGAAACGGCCCAGCCCTGCTGGTCTTCATGCCAGAAGTTGTACTTCAGCCACATGCTGGTCTTTTCATCGATCACCAGATCGACCTTTTCGTTGAAGAGCTGTTTCGGAATGTTCAGGCTCTCTTGCGCGGAGAAGTTGTAGGCGCCAAGCGTAACAGCGGTGTTGGTGGCGTTCGGCAAGGGCAGAACACTGAGCAACGCCTGGCCGTTCTTATCGATGCGGCTCGCCGGGATGATGTTATTCACAAAGCAGGCCGTCTTGACGCTGGCCGTGCAGCTGCCTGTCAGCGTCGGGTCCTTAATGTAGACAGCGTTGGTGCCGTTCTTCGAATTCGAGAAGTCGCCGGTGCGCTCGGCGGCGGTGGGAGTGGTGAGGTTGATGATGCCCTGCGGACGCCGCTCGGTAATGAACTCCAGGGAGCCAAAGAAGAACGCTTTGAATTTGCCGTTGTTCAGTTTCCCCAGCGGCACCGGACCGCCGAAAGTGATACCGGGGGTTTGCACGCGGCGCGGAGTCTGCGGCAGGCCCTGGCGGTTATTAAAGAACTGGTTGGCGTTCATCCATTCATGGCGATAAAGCCAGTAGGCCGAGCCGTGATAGGCCTGGCTGCCGCTCTTGCTGATGGCCATGATGCTGGCCGCCGGCTTGCGGCCGAACTCAGGCTGGAAGTTGGAGGTGATGATGCGGACCGTGCCGATAGAATCTAGCGAGACAAAGTTGTTGCCGTTGCCGCCGTTGGTGTTTTCCGTGGAGCCGCCATCGATTGTGATGCTGTTGCCGTTGGAGCGGCCGCCGTTGATGTTCACCGTTGCGCCGCCGGAGAAGCCTTGCACTTCGGCGGTTCCAGGCGTATCGACAACACCGGGCAGCAGCGAGACCAAGGAGACGAAGTCGCGGTTGATAACGGTGAGGTCGCGGATCTCTTCCGAAGAGATGATACCGGAGCGCTCGCCGCTCGTAGCCTGGATCTGTGCGCCTTCGGCTGAAACCGTCACAGAGGAGGAAACATCACCGACCGCGAGTTTCAACATGCCGAGGGAAAGCGTCTGGTTGGCTGTAAGTTCGATCTTGGCCTGTTGCAGGCGCTTGAAGCCGGGGTGGATCACTTCCACTTTATACATGCCGGGTTGGAGGTTGGTAAATTCGAAGGTGCCGTTGGCGGAGCTCTTGGCTTCGCGCGATTGGCCCGTCGATTCGGACGTGACCTTCACTTCTGCGCCTGCGATCACATTGCCGGTGGCTTCACCCACCGAGCCATCAATACGGCCGCTGACCTGTTGCGCGGACATTGTTCCGGCGGCAAATAACAGAGTGGCCAGCAGGCCAAATGCACGAACACCTTGGTTCATTATCATACGGAGAACTTCCTCATTTATTTCTGCGAGAGTTAACGGTGAAGTCCAGTATATTCGAGTAACATGACCGGCGCAACCGGGTTTAACGGTTCTTGAGACAATAAATGATTATGAAGAGTTTTCGAATTTTCGTGGCGCTCCTGAGCGCGGCCTCCCTGCCGGGCCAGACGCCTGCCGCGCATCCACTGCGCGACTTCAGCACGGCGCTCGAAACTCTGGCGCGCACTGTATCTCCTGCCGTGGTGCGGATTGAAACCTCAGGATATGGAATCGCCGAAGAGAGCGGACAGACCCGCACTTCGGAAGTGAGCCGCCAGCGCGCGGCCGGCTCTGGCGCCATTGTCGATTCCGAAGGCTACATCGTCACGAACGCACACGTGCTGGAAAATGCCCAGCGCGTGAAAGTCACCGTCCGCGAAGTGACGCCGCAGTCGGGCCGGCGCCGGTCCGTGACGATGAATGCGGCGATCGTCGGGATTGATAAAGAGACGGATCTGGCCGTGTTGAAGATCGACCGCAAGAATCTGCCCGTTCTGCGTTTCGCCACGATCATGCCGCGCCAGGGACAGATGGTGCTCGCCGTGGGGAATCCGCTGGGCCTCGAAGACTCTCTGACGATGGGCGTGATCAGTTCAATGGAACGGCAGGTCGGCACGGACGAGACGATGGCTTATATCCAGACTGACGCCGCGATCAATCCCGGCAATAGTGGCGGGCCGCTGGTAGATGTAGAAGGGCGGTTGGTGGGTATCAATACATTTATCTTTTCGCAATCCGGCGGAAACGAAGGGATCGGCTTTGCGATTCCGTCGAACGTAGTGCGCAGCATCTATCGCCAGTTGCGCCGCAACGGGCATGTGCATCGCGGCGAGGTTGGGGCGGCGTTCCAGTCGATCACTCCATCTCTAGCGGCGGGGCTGAAGCTGCCCATGGATCATGGCGTGATTGTGGCCGATGTCGCTCCAGAAGGTCCTGCTGATAAGGCCGGATTGAAGTACAAAGACCTGGTGATGAGCCTTGGCGGTGTGCCCGTTGAAAGCTCCCGCCAGTTGCTGACAGGGATTCTGGGCCGCGCCGGTGAAAGCGTGGAAATGGAGGTGCTGCGCGGCGCGGACCGCAAGAAGCTGACGATTCCCGTTGTGGAGAGAACCGACAACGCGGACCGGCTGGCGGAGAAGGTGAGCATCGAAGCGAACCTCATCGCGAAGCTCGGGCTACTGTGCATGACCGTGGATAAGAAGGTGGTGGAAGTATTGCCGGGCCTGCGCCATCAATATGGCGTTGTGGTGGCGGCCCGTGCCGTGAGCGTGGCGAGCCAGGATGTGGCGCTTGCGCCGGGGGACGTGATCCACGCCATGAATGACGAACTGGTAGCCAGCGTGGAAGGCTTCCGCGAATCGATCGATAAGCTCAAGTCAGGTGACGCCGTGGTGCTCGAAGTGGAGCGGCCGGGCCGGACGATGTTTCTAGCATTCGAGTGGCAGTAGCGATACAATCGGGCCATGTTGCCTTTCACTCGACGCGGCTTTTTGGGAGTTACCGCGGCCCTACCTTTGATTGCGCAGAAGCGGCCGGTGAATCTTCTGTTCATCATCTCCGATCAACTGCGCATTGATGCAATGAGTTGTGCCGGCAACAAGTATCTGAAAACGCCGAATCTCGACCGTCTGGCCCGCGAGGGCGTGCGCTTTGAAAACTCGAATTGCGCCTTTCCTGTATGTGTCCCTTCCCGAACCGCTTTGCTTACCGGCAAGAGTTCGGCGAACACAACGGTGCGCGGCAATCAGGCAGCGCTCGATCGCGAACTTAACCCTGGCCCGACGTTCGACAACATCCTGCACGATCGCGGCTATCAAACGCAGTACTACGGGAAGTGGCACGCACCATACAAGATGGCCGGCACCTACGACAACAAGGTGGCCGCAACCAATGTTCCCGGGCTTCCCAATGAACATCGCGAGTTCATGGCGCTGCTTGACGAGCACGTTCCCAAACGCGAGCCGCGGAAGGGTGAACTGCTGGAGAAGTTTTATTCACGGCCATATCGTCCGTTCCCGGTCGATACGCAGTACGCCGAAGCGCAGGCCGGCCGCCATCCTGACGATAAGCACCCTACGCAACAGGAAGTCATCGGAGTGGTGGACGTGCCCGTCGAATACACTCACGGCGCGCATCCAGTGAACCTCTGCCTGAAGGCGCTGGAACAGATGAAGGACCGGCCATTCAGTCTGACATGCTCGATCGGTCCGCCGCATCCGCCGTTCCTCGCGATTGAACAGTTCGCAAAGCAGTTCGACTTCGACAAGATGCCGGTGCCTGCGAATGTCAATTACGATCGCAGGTGGGCCCCCTACCAGGATCGCGCGGAAACGATGTCCCACTATCACAACGTGGATTATGTGCGACAGCTAACGGCCGCCTATTACGCGATGGTGCTGGAGGTCGACTATCACGTCGGGCAGTTGCTCAACAAACTCGACGCCCTGAAGCTGACTTCAAATACACTGGTGGTCTTCACTGCGGATCACGGAGAGATGTTAGGAGCGCATGGCCTGGTCTCAAAGATGGTCTTTCACGAAGAGGCCGTGCGCGTGCCGCTTCTGATGAGACTGCCGGGAGCGATCAAGCCCGGCACAGTGGTGCAACAGCCCGTCTCGGGAATGGACGTGTTCCCGGCGATTCTCGATTACCTGGGTGCGAAACAGCCGCCGCGCGATGGCGACTCGCTACGCCCGGCGATCGAAGGGCGCGGCCTGGCGGGAGCTGATTTCCGCGTAGCCGAATGGGGCACGCGCAATGCTCCGAACTTCATGGTGCGGACCGCGGAGTGGAAGTTGATGATCGCCGATTCGCCCGCTTCACGCGCGATCGATGCACTGTTCGACATGAAGAGCGATCCGCTGGAGATGCGCAATCTGCTGGGCGATCCGGCCGATAAGGCGAAGTATCGCCCAAAGGCAGAGGAGATGAAGCAGCGATTGCTCAGCTGGCTCGAGCGAGTGAAGTCGCCGGCGATCGAGCAGGTTCGCGCCCGGAAGTTGTAGGCAGCGTTTACTTCGCGTGATTCGCCGCTTCGGCGGCCAGCTTCTCCCACGCCTACTGGGCGAAGCGCTGAGCGATGGCTGTGCCGCCGATGAGCAGGCATAATTTCCTATGCCTCACAGGTCCCCGGCGTCAGTAGTGGTAGCGTGCCTGGAGGAAATCGACCCTGTCAGGGCCCACTCGATAAACGATGCGGTGCTCCTGCGTAATCCGCCGCGACCAACAGCCAGCAAGCATGAATCGCAATGCTTCGGGCTCACCGATCCCGGCAAACGGATCGCGCATTACGGCTTCCACAAGATCGAGAAGCCGAACCGCAGTTGCGCGATCTGTTTTTACCCACCAGTGCAAATCCTCGCGAAACTCGTCGTGAAAGACAGCTATCCGGTTAGCCGGCTTTTTCACCGAGCATCTCCTGCCTGAGTTGCGCGGCAGTCGATGGTTTACCCTTGCCCTTTTCTGCCTGTCTAAGTGCCCTCATCAATCGCTGCGCATTTTTAGGAGAACGCAGCAGGTGCGCTGTTTCCATCAGACCGGCCAGTTCAGATGCGGGGATCATCGCTACATCAGGAGCGCCTTTTCTGCGCACCACCACTACCTCCTGGCGGTCTGTTACCTGGTCCAGCACGCTGGCCAGATTCGCACGCAAACTTGTATAAGTCGTTTCCGTTGGCATAGCAACTCCTCAATTCTATTGTACAGCTTTCCTGTACGCTACTCCTCTTCCTTCTCCCCGCCCGCGGCTGCGCTCTCCTCTTCCTCAGCCTCTTCGGCTTCAGCAGCGGCGCCTTCGCCCGCGCCTTCATGTCCGCCGGCAGCGCCGTGCAGGCCGATGGCGGTCAACATGTCCTTGAGGCCATCGGTAGTATCGAAATAGACCTGCCAGTAATGGTCGTTGTGAGCCCACGGGCGGACTGCCAGATGGATATCGAAAATGTCCGCGGAGAAGATTGTAACCTCAGGCGCCGGGTCGGCGAGCACGTTGGGAATCGTGAGCAGCTTGGCCTTCACCTCCGCCATCACTTTATGGACGTCGGCATGCCGTGGAACTGTGCCCGTGAGTTCAATGCGGCGGGCCGGGTTGGCGCTGAAGTTCTTTAAGTTATCGCCGAGCAGTTTGGAGTTGCCGACGTAGGTGCGGATGCCATCAAGGGTGGTGATGGTGGTGACGAAAAGCCCGACCTCAACCACGGTGCCCATGATGCCGCCACCGCCGATAAAATCGCCGGCCTTGAACGGACGCAGTACGACCAGGAATGCACCGGCGGCGAGGTTGGAAAGCAGGCCGCTCCACGCGGCCCCGATCGCCAGACCGGCGCCTGCGATGAAGGCCGCGAACGAAGTGGTCTCAATTCCCAGCACGCCCATCAACATCACGACCAGGGCGATATTCAAAGCCACGGCCGCGGTGTTCTTGGCGTAGCCTACGATGGTGTGGTCGACTTTCTTCTTTTCCAGTCTTGCGACCACCATGTTCAAGACGAAATGAATGAGCCAGCGGCCGATGAACCAGATCGCCGCCGCTCCTAATAGCTTCAGACCGAGATCGCTGATTCTGACCGTTAAATTATCGATTAATGCTTTATCCATATTGTTCTTGTTTTTCCTCCAGTGCTTACTGGTGAGTATACAACGCGCATGCGGTGGAGCATTTATTCGACCGGGTTCAGAACGGGGTAAAAACGATCGAGGTTATGACGGTCGAGGGCGACGTGATTGGTATATACGGTGGGCGGGGTCTTGCGCCCGGCAGCCAGATCCATGGCGAGGCGAATCAGGTTGGCGCCGTATTTTTCGGGAAAGTAGGCGATAGAGGCGATCATGCGGCTGCCGCGGCGGCGGATCTCCATCTGGCCTTCGCGCGCGGCGTTCTGGCCAACGATGGCGACGTCGCTTTCCCGCTTCGCCTCACGTACGGCACGGCTGGCGCCCACCGCACTCAGATCGTTGAAGCCAGAGATCAACAGGCGCGTGCCGGGGCGCATCTTCTTCAACAAGGCGTTGACCGCGGCCTGGCTCGATTCCACGTGAGCCTTGCCATCGAGGTGGATGACATGCGACTCTTCGATCTCTCCCAGCACCTCGCGCAAGCCGACCAGCACACCGGTGACACGCGCCTGCACATTCGGATTATGCTGCATGGTTTCGAGCAGCACCACTCGGTCAAAGCGTGATTTCCAGTTATTGCGGGCGAACTGAGCCAGGACGATACCAGCCATCTTGCCGGCCTGGAAATTATTCGCTCCATAATAAACGCCACCCTGGATGGGCCGCTCCACGGTCACGAAGGGAACCTGTGAACGGAACAGGCTGTCCGCCACCATGTGACCGATGGCCTCAACTGGCTGAAAGAAAATGGCGGCGTCAACGCGGGAGTTCAGCAGCTTTGAGGTATTCTCCAGGGCCGTGGCGACGTCGTCTTCGCGATTATCGAAAAGAAGGAGATTGGCGCCGGCTTTGCGGGCGGCTGCGGTTAGCGATGAAACCAGGTCGGCACGAAAGGCGTTGCCTTCGAGCGGAGCAAGGAAGCCGATCGTCACCTGCCGGCCCTGCACATTGCGCTGGGACGCCGAACGATAGAGCTTGGCGTCATCGCGAAGCACGTAGCCGCGCTGCTCCAGCGTGCAGAGCAGCCGATAGACGGCCAGCCGCTGGATGCCGGTGTTGCGGGCGATTTCCTGAATGCTCAAAGGGAAGGCGGATTCCAGAACCGCCTCGAGAACCGTGAGGCCACGGTCCAGGGTAGAGAATCCGGGGAGTTCTTTTTTTGCTGCAAGGCCCTTGACTTTGGAATTCATACGGAGTATTTTTCTCTGTCACCGCGGAACTGTAATGTTCACTATCTGAACATTCGCAGTTCGGGTTGTCAAGGCTCAACGTTGAGATAAAGGATTTACCATGCTGAAGAAACGCATTAGAGGCTGTGTCGCCCTACTGGCACTTTCCCTGGCTGCCGCCCTGCCGGTGGCCGCCCAGACCATCACGGGCACTATTGTTGCCACGGTTATCGATTCAAGCGGACTGCCCATCTCGGGCGTCGATGCGACGGTCACGCAAGTAGACACTGGCGCGGTACGCACGGTGCACAGTAATGACCGCGGCGATCTTCTGTTTGGCAGCCTGCAGCCCGGCACCTACAACCTTACTGTGAGCATTAGCGGATTCAAGACACTCACTGAGAAGAACATCAGCCTTTCCGCCAATGAGACACTACCGCTCGGGAAACTGAAGATGGAAGTGGGCGGAGTGGCGGACTCGGTTACCGTGAGCGCGCAGGGCGCGGTTGTCCAGACCGCCAGCGGCGAACACGCCGACCTGATCAGTTCCGACCAGTTGGACGGGCTGATGACAAAGTCTCGCAACGTGATGAGCCTGCTTTCGCTGATGCCGGGCGTTTACGATGCGGGCAGCATCGGGAACCAAGATTTTATGGACCGCAACTTCGAACTGTATGTGCAGGGCAACCGGCGCAGCACCAGTTCCGTCTCGCTCGACGGCATGGTGACCAATCCGATGGGCAACAATTTCAACAATGTGGTGACCGTGAGCCAGGATTCCATCGCCGAAGTGAAGGTACTGCTTTCCAACTACGCCGCCGAATATGGCCGCAGTTCGGGGGCTAGCATCAACGTGATCACGAAGTCAGGCACCAAGGGCTTTCATGGACTCGGCTCCTACTTCAAGCGCCACGAAGAGTTCAACGCCGGCAACTTCTTCAGCAACCGCCTGGGAATTGCCAAGCCGCGATACCGCTACAACACGTGGAGCTACAACATCGGCGGGCCGGTTATTGCGCCGGGCTTCAACAAGAATCGCAACAAGCTGTTCTTTTTCTGGTCTCAAGAATATTGGCCGTTGAAGGGCAGTTCCGCAGTGACGCAACTCACCGTGCCGACGGCATTGGAGCGGGCGGGCGACTACTCACAATCACTCGATTTGAATGGACGCAACATTAGCGTCGTGGATCCGACGTCAAGGCTGGCCTTCCCGAATTCGGTGATTCCTGCGAGCAGGCTCGATAAGAGCGGCACCGCGCTGCTCAAGGTATTCCCGCTGCCCAACTTCACGGACCGCAATATTTCCAGGGGCAACTACAACTACGTCTTCCAGGCTGACAAACAGACTCCGGTGCGAATGGAGAACCTGCGCACGGATTACATTATCAACTCCAAGCACTCGCTATCGTTCACGTTTGCCGGCTTCCTTGACCATCAGATCGGCGGCCTCGGCATCGCGACCACGGCAGCCAACTGGCCGCAGATGGTGAAGGACTACAGCCTGCACGGCCAGGGCTACATCATGCGCTACACCGGTGTGTTCAGCCCCACGTTGATCAACGAGACGAGCCTCGGCTTCACGCGCCGTCCGGAACAGGCGCATGCCGATGACGCCGAAGTGGCGCGCAATTTGAGGTCGACTAACGGCTACACGGCGGCGCAGCTCAACCCCAGCAGCAACCCCTTGGGGCTGATCCCGAACGCTACCTTTGGCGGCGTAACCAATGCGGCGAACCTCTCGCTCGAAGGGCGGTTCCCCTTCTACCAGCGACTGCAGGCGTTCAACCTCACCAACAACACAACCAAGACCTGGCGCACCCACACGTTTAAAGCGGGCATCATGGTGGAACGAAATTATGAAGGCGCGAACAACAATGGCAACTACGCCGGTTCGATCAGTTTCGCCAATGATGGTACCAATCCCCTCAACAGCGGCTATGCGTATTCGAACGCGTCTCTCGGCGTGTTCAGCAACTACACGGAAGCTTCGAACCGCGTGGATCTGCGGTTCCGGCAGCATGCTGTCGAGTGGTTCGTTCAGGACAACTGGCGCATCACGCGCAGGCTCACGATCGAAGCCGGCCTGCGCTTCCACTTCCTGGTTCCGATCTATGGCAGCACCAACCAGCTGTCCTCTTTCGCCCCGGATCTGTATTCGGCGGCAAAGGCACCGAAGCTGATCCAACCGGCACTGGTTGGCGGCGTGCGAGTGGGCGTGAATCCAGCGACCGGCGTGAACTACCCGGCGGCACTGATCGGCGCGATCGCACCCGGCACGGGCGACCCGGCGGACGGCATGGCTGTCTCGGCTCAGAATGGCTATCCGAGATCGTTGATCGACACCTACGGCCTGCGCGTGGGTCCGCGTGCAGGCTTCGCACTGGACGTGTTCGGCAATGGCAAGACGGCTATTCGCGGCGGTTTCGGCATGTTCTACAACCGTCCGAACATGAGCGACAACATCCTGTTGTTCGCTTCGCAGATTCCGGTGATCAACAATCCGACCATCTACTATTCCACGCTGCCTTCGCTGCTTTCGTCGGCCGGTGCTATCTTCCCGCAAAGTGTCAACGGGCTTGACCGGTCCGACAAGATTCCTCACGTGATGAACTTCAGCTTCTCCGTGCAGCAGGCTGTGGGCAAGAGCACTATCGTTGAAGCGGGCTATGTCGGTTCGCTCGGCCGTGACCTGCTGTGGCGCCGCAACATCAACTCGATTCCGGTGGGCACAAACTTCCTGGCATCGAGCATCGATCCGACTACCAAAAGCGTCTATGCTACTTCGTTCCTGCGGCCGCTGATTGGCTACAACGACATTCTCATGACCGAGGCCGCTTCCTCTTCGAACTACAATTCGGCACACGTCACTGCACGCCGCCGCATGACCAAGAACATTCAATTCGGATTATCGTGGACGTGGTCAAAGGCGCTTAACTACAACGACAACGATGCCGATACGCTCACCAGCCTCATCTCTCCGAAGGTCTGGAACTACGGCCTGGCCAGCTTTGACCGCACGCACCTGTTCAAGCTGAACTGGGTGTATAGCCTGCCTAAGAGCAAATTCCAAAATGCGGCACTCAAGCAGGCCTTGAATGGCTGGCAGCTTTCCGGTATCGTCAGCATGCTCAGCGGCGCACCGCTCGGAGTGGGCTTCACCAGCGCTACAGGCGCCGACTTCACGGGGACTGCGACGCAGGGCGCACGCATCGTAGTGCTCTCCAATCCGAACCTGCCGAAGAGCGAGCGCGACTTCTTCACTAACTTCCGGACCGATGTGTTCGCGCCTCCGACCAAGGGCACCTTCGGTAACTCGGCACGCACGATTGTGCGTGGACCGGGCGTCAACAACTGGGACATGTCGTTGTTCAAGGAGTTCCCGGTGCGCGACCAGATGCGCTTCCAGCTGCGCGGCGAGGCTTACAACGCCTTCAACCATACACAGTTCAGCGCGGAAGACACCACCGCCCGCTTCGATGCGAACGGCAAGCAGATCAACACGCTGCTCAGTTCGTATACCGCGGCCCGCTCTGCCCGTATTATGCAAATCGCCCTGAGGTTCTATTTTTGACCACCATCCCCATCGGTAGGGCTTGGCTGTTAATTGGCCTTTTGTTTTGCGCCACCGCACTGAGCTTCCTGGACCGCCAGGTGCTCAGTGTGCTGGCGCCGCAGATCACGGCTGATTTTCACATGAGCAATACAGACTATTCGCATGTGGTCTTTGCGTTTGGCCTGAGCTATACCGTGATGTTCTCATTGGGAGGACGCCTGATGGACGCCGTTGGAACCCGCTTCGGCCTAGCTGCCAGCGTCCTCATCTGGTCAATCGCCAGTGGCATGCATGCATTCGCTACCGGTGCGATGGGCCTGGGCGCCTCGCGCTTCCTGCTTGGCATCGGTGAGGGTTCGTGTTTTCCCGCGGTCACCAAAGGTGCGGTGGAATGGATGCCCGCGTCGAAACGCGCTCTTGCAGTGGGGATCGCCAACGGAGGCTCTGCATTCGGCGCCGTGCTCGCGCCGCCGCTCACCGCATGGGTGGCTTCTACTTATGGATGGCGCAGTGCATTCGTGTGCACTGCGATCATCGGAGTCCTGTGGCTTGGGGCGTGGCTGCTCTCCTGCAAGGGATTGCCGGCGCATGTCAGCAGCGGCGAGGCTCGAGTGAGTTTATTGAGTATGTTCCGGCGCCCTGAAATGCGCCGGTTGTTAATCGCACGGTTTTTGTTCGATCCTGTTTTTTACTTTTATATGTTCTGGATTCCCCAATATCTTTCCAAGGAGCGTGGTATGCCGCTTACAGCTATCGGTTCTCTTACATGGATTCCCTTTTTCGCGCTTGGTATTACTAACATTGCCGCGGGCAGCGTTTCAGACGGGCTGGTGGCCCGGGGCTGGGCTCCGCGCACGGCACGCATGCGCCTGATGTTGCTTGCCGCACTGCTCACGCCGGCATCGGGCCTGGCTACCTTCGCAGGTACGCCGGCACTGGCGATCGGATTGATGTCCGTGCTGATGTTTGCGCATGGGTTCTGGATCGCGAACTTCATCACTCTGATCTCGGATACGGTTGCGCCGTCGGAGGTGGGGACGGCCGTAGGACTCACCGGAACGTGCGGAGGCGTGGCCGGGATGCTTTCGAATCTGGTGGTGGGCCCCACGGTGGATCACTATTCGTTCACTCCGGTGTTTCTGGTTTCGGCCGTTCTCTATCCGCTGGCGTGGCTGGTGCTCGCGTCGCAGAGGAGGAAGGCATGAGAGTCCCACGGCGCAAACCACGCACGGCGCGCATCGGTATCTTCGGCGTCGGCTATCACGTGTATTGGAACCAGTTCCCCGGCCTGCTCGATGAGCTGATGGCCAAGCTCGACGTGCTGGTGGCACGGGTGGAATCGCACGGTGCGCAGGTCACCAACTTCGGCATGGTGGATAAGGCGGAAGCCGCTTATTCATTGCTCCCGAAGCTGAAGGCCGCCGATCTGGACCTCGTGTTCTGCGACATGGTCACCTACGCTACCTCGGCCAGTTTCGCGGCGATCGTACGGGGATTGGACGTGCCCATCGTGATGGTGGCGCTGCAGCCGTTGGCGGCGATCGACTACTCGCGCGCCACTACTCACATGCAGCTCGCCAACGACGATTTCTGTTCCGTGCCGGAGTTCGCCGGCGTGGCGATCCGGATGGGGAAGAAGCCGCCGCCTGTTATTTTGGGCACGCTGCATGACGACCCTATCGCCGAAGCAGAGATCGCGCAGTGGTGCAATATTGCGATGGCACTGCATGATGTGAAGCGTGCGCGCATCGGGCACTTCGGGCATCCGATCGAACACATGCTGGACATGCAGACCGACCAGGCGGCGTTGACGGCCGCTTTCGGATGCCACATTGTGCAGACGGAAGCCGACGATCTGTTGGGCTGCGACCGGGAAGTATCGGACGCGGAGATCGCGGCCAAATCGGCGGAGATTCTGGGACTGTTCGATACGCCCGATCCTGGCGCGGATCCGGTGACGCGCAAGCTGACCGATGAAGATCTGTACCGTGCTGCGAGGACCGCGTGCGCGCTGGATCACTTCGTGGAGAAGCATCAGCTCGATGGCCTCGCCTACTACTACGAAGGCGAAGCGGGAAGCCAGTTGCGGAACCTGGTGACCAATCTGATTGTGGGCAATTCGCTGCTGACAGCGGCGGGATTTCCTATGTGCGGCGAGAGCGATTTGAAGACCTGCATCGCGATGCTGCTGATGGACAGGCTGGATATCGGTGGCAGTTTCGCCGAGTTCCATCCGGTGGACTTCCGCGAGGGCTTTGTACTTGTCGGCCACGACGGGCCGCACCACATCAACATCGCCGACGGCAAGCCCAAGCTGCGTAGCCTTGTGAAGTACCATGGCAAGCCGGGCAGCGGGGCTGGTGTGGAGTTCAAGATCAAGGAAGGGCCCATCACGATGCTGAGCATCGGGCTCAAGGCCGACGGCAAGTTCAAGTTTGTGCTGGCGGAAGGGCAGAGCGTGCATGGGCCTATTCCGGCAACGGGCAACACTAATACGCGCGGGTTTTTTGAACCGGATATTCGGACATTCTTGAAGCGATGGGTGGCTGAAGGGCCGACACATCACTTCGCGCTCGGCGTGGGGCATCACGCGGCGACGCTGCAACAGGTGGCTGAGATTCTGGGGATTGAGAGCGTGATTATTCCGAAGGGCTGAGAGTGCGGTGCTGGGGGCAAACCTTGGACAGTCAGCCAAATTCCGGCTGGACTGCGCCGGAAATTGGTGACAATCCCGGTTTGCGCGGTGTCGTTGGATTGAAGAGGTATGGAACTATGAAACGTCTTCTTTTGGCGGTTGGCATCTTGCTGACTGCTGTGCTGGGGCGATCGGATGTGCAATCGATTGAGACGGGATGGCGCAACCCGCCGGCTTCGAGCCGCCCGCATGCCTACTGGCTTTGGCTGAATGGCTACGTCAACATGGAAGAGGCCAAGGCGGAGCTGCGCGCGATGAAGGACGCTGGGTTCAGCGGCGTGCTGATGTTCGACATGGGCGCGCGCGGCACGGCCAATGCGCAGCCACCGGCGGGCCCGGCGTTTCTGAGTCCGCCGTGGATGAAGCAGTTCCACGAGGCGGTGGATTACGCGAAGCAGCTCAAGCTGCAGTTCGATTTTTCCGTGGTGAGCAGTTGGGATTTGGGTGGCAGCTGGATTGAGCCGCGCCATGGCAGCATGGCGATCTTCGCGGCTGAGACGACAGTGAACGGAGGCGCGGTGGACACCGTGCTGCCGATGCCTCCGATTCCGCCGGCAGCGCCGAAGCGCGCCGATGGGCAGCCGGTATTCCAGAAGGACGTGGCGGTGCTGGCGGTGCGCAATGCGGTGCGGCAGCCGGGTCACGAGTTTGTGTGGTCGCTCGATCCTCCGGGTGTTCACGTGGTGAAAGAGGCAGTGCTCGATAACGGCGATCCGCGGGCATCCGCGGCGCTGGCCACGACGATGACTCCGGTGCGCGAGTTCGCGGTCTCGGTATCGGAGAGCGGCACTCGCGAAGCGGACTTCCGCGAAGTGGTGCGCGGCGAACTGCCCGCTGCGAACGGTCCGAAACACTTCCCGCTGCCTGCGGGAACTCGTGCGCGCTATGTGCGGCTGGTGTTGCTTTCGGGCCATGATGCTTCGCGGCCGCGGTGGACGCTCGGCGAGTTTTCGCTGTTCGATGACAAGGGCGAGAACGTCGCTTCGGCGCGCGTGGCGAACCGGGCGCGCAGTGGTGCGCTGGTGGTGCGGGCGGCTACGGCGTTGGGGCACGACCGCGAGTGGAGCATCGAGAATCTGAACAACGGGACGGCACAGGGAGCGCGCGGCGTGTTTTCGACGGCGGGGTTGCCGGCGTTCACGTTTCGCGACCGCAAGGAGCTGGTGGATGTCACCAGCAAGGTGGATTCGAGCGGACGGCTACGGTGGGATGCGCCCGCGGGCAAGTGGACGATTCTGCGCTATGTGTGCCTGAATACGGGCGAGATGTTGAAGGTGCCGAGCCCGGCTTCGGATGGCCTGGCGACCGACCATCTGAACCCGGACGCCACGCGCGCCCACATGGACTATGTCTTCGCGCGATTGAAGGAATCGTTCGGCGACCTCAAGCAGAGCGGCCTCACTAACGTGTATCTGGCGAGCTACGAAGTGCGTGGGCCGATCTGGTCGCCTACCTTTACGGACGAATTCCGCAAGCGTCGCGGTTATGACATGAAGCCGTTTCTGCCGGCGCTGTTCGGTGCGCGTGTGGGCGCGGACGATCAGACTGAGAGGTTCATTTTCGACTATCGCAAGACACTCGGCGAAGTGCTGGTGGACAACTACTACAAGGTCGCCAACGATGCGGCGCATGCCAACGGACTGTTTTCGAAATCGGAGGCGGGCGGGCCCGGGCCGCCGGTGCACAACGTTCCGGTGGAATCGATTTCGGCGCATGTTGCGCTGGATGCGATTCAAGGGGAATTCTGGCCGTACTGGCCGGAGGCCGATGCGATGTGGGTGGTGAAGGAGCCGGCTTCGGCGGCGCACGTTTATGGACGCAGCGTGGTGAACCTGGAGTCCTTTACGTCGACCGAGCACTGGCGCGAAGGACCTGGCGATTTGAAGAACAGCGCCGACCGCGTGTTCGCGGAGGGCGGCAATCATATTGTGTGGCACACGTGGACGCACAACGCGCCGGAGGCGGGCCTGCCCGGGTGGGTGTATCTGGCTGGGACGCACATCAATCGCAATGTGACGTGGTGGCCGAAGGCGAAACCGTTTATCGATTATCTTTCGCGGTCGTCGTACATGCTGCAGCAGGGTAAGTTCGTGGCCGACGTGCTGTACTACTATGGCGACGGCGGCTACAAGTTCATCGGGCCGAAGAAGAAGGACGCTTCGCTCGGGCGCGGGTATGACTACGACGTGACGAACTCTGACGCGATCCTCAATCGGCTGACGGTGAAGGATGGCAGGCTCGTGCTGCCGGATGGGATGAGTTATTCGGTGCTGGTGCTGCCCGAAAGTGACGAGGTGAATCCGGCGGTGCTGGGGAAGATTGAACAGCTTGTTCGAGCGGGCGCGACTGTGATCGGGCCGAGACCGGCGCGCGCGCATGGGCTGGAAGGGTTTCCGGCGAGCGACGTGAGCGTGCGGTCGATCGCGGCGAAGATGTGGGGCGACCTGGATGGCAAGGCGAAAACGTCGCGTGCTTATGGCAAGGGTCACGTGATGTGGGGACAGGAGATCCATGGTGTGCTGGCATCGATGAAGATCGGGCCCGATTTCACGGCGCCGGAACCGTTCGACTACATTCACCGGCGGGTGGGGACGGCGGATATATACTTCGTCCGCAATCCCACTGGTGCGCCGATCAAGGGCAAGCTGGGATTTCGCGAGACTGGCCGCGAGCTCGAACAGTGGGACGCTGTGACCGGACGCATCGAGGCAGTTGCAAGCCGGGAGCCGGTGGTGGAATTGCCGGCGAATGGCTCGTTGTTTTTTGTGATTCACAATCCTATTGGTGGAAAGCGAAAGGTGACGCCAGCGCCGGAGGTGATTGCGACGCAGACGCTCGAAGGCGATTGGAAGGTGGATTTTCAGGCAGGGCGCGGGGCTCCGGCGAGCATCACGATGCCGGCGTTGGCGTCTTGGACCAACCACACGGATCCGGGCGTGCGGTATTTTTCCGGCAATGCGAAATACACGAAGAGGTTTACGCTGCCGGCGGGGTGGGGTTCCAAGGTCCGGCTCGATCTGGGCCGGCTTTGGTCGGTTGGGGATGTGACGTTGAACGGCAAGCCGCTGGGCGTGTTGTGGACTCCGCCTTATGCGGTGGATCTTTCGCCGGCGTTGCGGCGCGGCGAGAATGAGCTGGTGGTTGAGGTGACGAATACGTGGTTCAACCGGTTGGTTGGCGATGCGAAGCTGCCCGAGGGGCAGCGGATTACGCGGACGAATACTCCGGCTTCGGGGAGTAAGGGATGGGGTTTGCTTGAGGTGATCGAGTCAGGATTGCTGGGTCCTGTGAAGTTGGAACGGTTGAAGTAGGGAACGAAGAGTCCGGTGGGGGCAAACCGGAGCGGTTGGCCTGCAAAATGTGATGAACCTAGAAAAAGCAGTTGAACCTAATGGATGATGGCGATGTCGTTCCAACGACGGCAGTAGTTTAGGGAAATTGAACCACCCATTGGGTGAGTCA